>Ga0209399_10000016_pt1 | contig 108164 bp, 105 predicted proteins | sample OV2TP3_FD_184130 | JGI IMG/M metagenome (GOLD analysis project Ga0209399, IMG submission 184130) | Hot spring microbial communities from Beatty, Nevada to study Microbial Dark Matter (Phase II) - OV2 TP3 (SPAdes) (version 3) | ecosystem: Environmental > Aquatic > Thermal springs > Hot... | reverse complement strand
GGGAGAGACTTCCTATGGGGATGTCAAGTCCTTTTTGTTAGGCCACCTGACGAAGATGCTGTTTGGCCATGGTCGCTAAGTGATACTGCTCCTCGTACGGCTTATGTTGCCGCCACATGACAAAGATGATCTTCGCCCATTTCGCGCCCAGCGCGCGCAACGCCCGATGATGGCTATGCCCGAGCCTGCGCTGCCGGCGATAGTAGGCACGTGCCCACTCGCTCCGCTGCAACGAGCAGAAGGCCAGCCGGTCCAGGGCATAGCGCAGGTGGCTGTTGCAGGCGAAGCGGAAGCGCACCACGTGCTGCTTTCCGCTGCGTTCGGTCACAGGCACCATGCCGGCGTGCGCCTGCCAATGCGTCACCGACTGCCAGCGGTCGGGGGCATCGCCCAGTTCGGCCCAGATCGTCGGCACCATCATGCCGTGGTGGCCGACGGGCAGCGAGTTCATCCACTCAGCCGCTGGCAGCGCGGCGAAAAAACGGTCAATCTCCGCCTGATAGCGGGCGATGGCGCTCACCACGGTGTCGAGTTGCGCGACCAGCACCTGGACCAAGCACGCCTTCGCCCGCACGACATGCGCCGGCACCGGGATCGTGGGTTGCTGGAGGGCCTCCCACACCGCAGCCTTCCGCGCCTCCCCCAGCCGGTGCCCTCGCGCAAAGCGGGCCCACTCGCGCGGTCGCAGCGCCGCCAGGGCCGTCGGCGTCGGATAGGTCCGCAGAAAGTCCAGGGCCAGCTGCGTGGTCACATCCTCAAACACGTGCAGCGGCTGGGGATAGTATTCCTTCAGCGTGGCGGTGAGCTGATTGAGCAGCCGAGTCTGCTGCCGCACCACGCGGTGATAGTCCCGCGTCAGCAGCTTAAGTTCCTGCGCCGCCTCCGTGTTGGGCTGCAGCGGCCGCAGATGCCCCTGATCCGTGCGCAGAAACTCGGCCAGCACCCGCGCATCGAAGGGATCGCTCTTACTGCTGCTCATGCGGAAGCGGTCCCGCGCCCGATCCAGCGCCTTGGGATTAATCGGGTAGACGCTCACCCCATGATCGAGCAGGAACTCGACCACCCGGCCGTCGGGCCGTTCAATGGCGGCCCAGACCTCGATCCCGGCCGCCTGACATTCGTAGAGCCAGCGGCTCCAGTCGCTGAAGCCATCGGCGGTGTGCGGCACGGTGCGCTCGAACACCGGCGTGCCGTGCTCATCCCCGACCCAGACGGCATGGGTCTGGTCCGCCCAATCAACACCCATGTAGTACCGTGGCATCCCTCCCTCCTTTCGTCGCGCGGCTGTCAGAGCCCGAACGGCTGGTTCGCCTTATATCGGTCCTCATCGGGACAACTTCCTATCGAACCTCGACGGCCGTTCGGAGGCTGGCCGGGACAGTCTCTCCCAGATCCTCCCGGGGATGGGGTGCAGGTGGTCCTCTGGCCAGCTTGTTCCGATCGCGCTTCTAAATGGTGAAACTCCATGTCCCAATCATCGTACATACTATATAAGGGTGCGGGTGAGGGGAATCGTAGGGGCGCTGCGTGCCGCGCCCGTTTTTCTGGTCTGAAGAGTGAGACGGGTGGAAGCGGAGGGGGAAATGGAGGCGGACCCATTTTGCATTCTTATGTCGGATTCAAGAGAGAACGCCATCTCTCGCATGAAGGAACCGCTTATAGCGGACCTCCAAGAGCCCAACCGCTGGCTTAAGAGTCGATCGTGCTGGCACAGATATACGGACGCCGTGGAGCGCTTGAAATGCGTGAACTAACGTTGGCCCATCATGCTCTTTAAGGATGTCCGGGCGTACCTCCATGACGTAGTCGGGCCTGACGCCCAAGAAATAGCGGTCGAATGCAGCGTGGTGTAGCTTGCAGAGAGCCAAGCCGTTGCTAACGAGGGGTTCTCCCTGTGGCTCAGAATCGGGAACAATATGAGCCGCGTCGAGAAGTTCCTCGTGGCGCAATCTGCAAAATGCACACTGATGTCGGTACGCTGAGAGAACTCGCTCCCTAAAGGCTCTCTGGTGAAGGCGTTGCCGAACAGACGCCGTTATGTAGAGCCGCCGTCCGCTGTTGGCATCCTCATGTACGGCGCCGGCAGGATCACTTGCGAGAGTGGAGAGTCCGATGTGAGACGCATCGTCGACAGCAACGGAGAATGCGAGCTTGGCTGGATCATCTCTGACAACGAATACGGGCCAAGCAGCGACATACTTCCCTGGGACAACTCCGTGGAAGTAGACGAGGGGCAACCTACGTTCCATAGCGAAGCGCAACCCACGATTGTCTGGATGGTTTCGGTTCGATCCGCGATAGCGATAACGGAGGAGGCCATCGGCGCCGAAGGAGTCATCGTAAGGCCCTTCGGGAGCAGTTGTAATCGAAAGAGGAACCTCGCTGAGAACCTGAGGCTTGAAGATGCCTTGCGGTCCCACTAGTGGGACCCGCGAGCCGTCAAGGGGCAAGCCCTTCGCAAGTAGCGTTCGCGGCAAGACATCTCCGTGAACCGCTACCTGCTCACTGAGCCACTCGAACGCGGCTGCCCTGACTCGCGCATCGTAGGCGCGATCAAACATTCTGAGAAAGTATAGCCCCGCCCCTATGAATTGTCACGGAAGGCAGGGGGAAGGACGGGCATCATAGGTGGCCCGGACCGGTCATCTGAAGGGCGGACACGGGGGTCCGCCCCTACGCAGCTGGCTCACTCCTCCGATCCGTTAGTGTCCTTCGTAATCCCGTAGCGCTTGCACTTCTCCCAGAGGGCTTTGCGGGACATGCCGAGCAGTTTCGCGGCTTCGGTCTTGTTGTCTTTGGTCCGCTCCAGCGCCTTGACGATGTACTGCCGCTCGAACTGCTCGCGGGCGGTATCCAGCCGATCCACCGAACCCGCCTTCTTCTCGGCCATCGGCACTCCTTCGCTGCAGAACCCGCAATTCGGCTGGGGTGGTCCTCCCAGATAGGGGCACGAAGGAAATCCGCAGAGGTCCCAGGGTTCGATCTCCTTGTTCTCACTGCCCAACGTGACGGCCCGTTCGACCGTGTTCTCCAACTCACGGACGTTGCCGGGGAACGAATACCGGAGCAGCAGCTCCTTGGCCCGTTGGGAAAACGCCTTGACCCGCTTGCCCGTCCGCAGCGCAAAGCCCCCCAGGAAGTGGTCGGCGAGGACAAGCACGTCCTCCTTCCGTTCGCGCAGCGGCGGCAAATGGACCGGGACGACACTGAGCCGATAGAAGAGATCCTCCCGGAACCGCCCCGCCTGGACCTCTTTCTTGAGGTCGCGCTGGGTCGCGCAGATCAGCCGCACGTCCACCTCGATCGTCTGGTTGCCGCCGACACGCTCGAACCGCCGTTCCTGCAGCACGCGCAGCAGCTTGACCTGCACCAGCGGCGAGATCTCCCCGATCTCGTCCAGGAAGAGCGTGCCCTGGTGCGACAGCTCGAACCGCCCTTTCCGCTGCCGGAGCGCTCCCGTAAAGGCGCCGCGCTCATGCCCGAACAGCTCGGTCTCCAGCAGGGTCTCCGGCAGCGCGGCGCAACTGACCTTGATGAAGGCCCCGTCCCGGCGCGGGCTGTTGTGGTGGATCGCGTTGGCCACCAACTCCTTGCCGGTGCCGCTCTCGCCGAGGATCAGCACCGTCGAGTCGGTGGGCGCCACCAGCTTGATCTTCTCCAGCACCTCCCGCATCTTGTCGTTCTTGCCGAGCAGCCCCTTGAAGCTGAAACGGCCCTCCAACTCCTCCCGCAACGACCGGTTTTCATCCTCCAATTCCAATACCTTGAGGAGACGGTTGACGATCAGGAGCAGCTCGTCCATCGAGAAGGGCTTGGTGACGTAGTCGTAGGCCCCCATCTTCATCGCGCCGACCGCCGTCTCGACGGAGCCGTGCGCAGTGATGACGATCACGCCGGTCTTGGGCGACACCTCCTTGCAGGTCTGGAGGATCTGGAGCCCGTCCATCCCGGGGAGCCGAAGGTCTGAGATCACGATCTCGAACGGCTCCTTCTTGATCAGATCGACGCCCTCCAGGCCGGTCGCGGCGACTTTGACCTGGCATCCCTCGTCTTTCAACGCGTCGGCGATCGAGATCCGCATCAGGGGCTCGTCGTCGATGATGAGGACGTTCGGCTGCGGCATCGCCTCAGGCCTCCCTGCCCGCCAGCGACCGGACGCTCAGCGCGGGCAACTTGACGGTAAACGTGGTCCCCTGCCCGACCTGGCTCTTCACCGCGATCTGCCCGCCGTGCCGTTCGACAATGCCGAGGCTCACGGAAAGCCCCAGACCCGTGCCCTCGCCCTGGCTTTTGGTCGTGAAGAACGGATCGAAAATCTTCGGCAGGACATCGGGCGGAATCCCGCAGCCGGTGTCTTCCACTTCGATCGTGCACCACGGCCCGTCCGTGCCGGATCGGACCGTGACCAACCCGTCCCCGCGAATCGCCTGCACCGCATTGAGGATCAGGTTCATCAGAACCTGCTCGATCATGTGCTGATCCGCCAGCAGGGTCGGCAGATCGCGCGCCAGTTCCCGGCGAAGGCCCACGCCCGTCCCCTCGAACGCGTAGTTGGTCAGCGTCAGGACGCGCTCGATGACCGAATTCACTTCCGTCGGCGAGAGCTCGGGCTCGTACTGCTGGGAAAAGTCCAGCAACTGGCGCACAATCTTCTGCACCCGCCGTAACCCGTCTTCCATCGACGTCAGGTACTCCCGTTCACGAGCCGGGGACAGGCTCCCCTTCCGGAGATTGTAGAGACAGTTCAGGATGCCCCCCAGCGGGTTGTTGATCTCGTGCGCGACGCCGGCCGCCAGTTTGCCGACCGACGCCAGCTTCTCGGCGTTCAATACTTTTTGCTCCAGCCGCTTTTTGTCCGTGATGTCACGCGCGATCCCCAGCACCCCCGCGATCTTCCCTTCGTTATCCCGAAGCGGCGACACGCTCACCAGGGCCTGGCGCAGCTCCCCGGCTTTCGTCACGATCTCCACTTCATAGGCCTGTTTGGCACCGATATCCAAGGTGGACCGGAGTCGTTTCCCGCGATGCCGGCGGGACAGCAACGACAGGTACGGCCGTCCGATCAGGTCCTCCTTGCGATACCCCCAGGTGGCGACCTTGCCGTTCACGTAGGTGAACCGCTGATCGTGATCGAGCGTGTAGATGACGTCGTTGGCGTTCTCCAGAAGATTCTCGAGATAGGTCTTCGTCTCCCCGATTTCGCGGGTCCGGTCCTGGACCTTCACTTCCAGCGACTCGCTGTATTCCTGGAGTTGCCGCTCCAGGGCTTTCCGTTCCGTGATGTCCCGCAGTTGTACCATGGTGTAGATCATGGGCCCGGTCTGGATGCCGGTGAGGTCGAGCTCCATGGGGACCGGCCGCCCGGCCCGGTCGAATACCTTGACCTCCAAGGTCGGTGTCTTGTTCGCCCCCTTCAGGACCTCCTGCATCAGAGCCGTCGCGGCCGGCTGGTACTTGGGCAGGATGAGGTCGATGAAGCGGCGGCCCACCAGCTGATCCTCCGGATACTTGAGGATGGCCTCCTGGCGCCGGTTCACCGCGACGATCCCCCCGCCGGGATTGACCATGATCACCGAGTCCGCCGCCTCGTCGAACAGGATCTTGTACCGCTCCTGCGACTCGCGCAGGTCCTTTGTCCTGTGCGCCACTTCGTGCTCGAGTCCCTCGGTGTGCCGGCGAAGGCTGTCCGCCATCTGGTTGAAATTGTCCGCGAGCTGTTCGATCTCATCGCCGGTCGTGATGGCCAACCGGTGATTGAGCTCGCCCCGGCCGATCAGGGCCGCGCCAGCCTGCAACGCCTGGATCGGGCGCACGATCCGGCGGGCCAGGAACAGGCCGGTCAGCAACATGAGCAGAAACACGCCCACAGCCCCCAGGGAGACTTTCCACAGCAGTTGACTCAACGGCGCAAACGCCTCCTTCGGATCCTGCCGGACGAATGTGAGCCACTGCACGCCGCCTCCCCCCAGGCTTTCGGGAGCGAGCGCGATCGGAAACCGGACGGGCGCGAACCCCACGATCGAGTTCTTCCCGCCGTGCGAATCATCCTCAGCCACCACCCACCCTGCCGCCGGCTGGATGAGCTGCCGCATGAGGGGGGCATTGATCGTATGCCTGTCGGGGGAAAGCACGGGGCAGATCAGCGGCTTCCCGGCCGTGTTCAGCAACATCGCGTGTCCCTGCTCCCCGATACGGACCTCGCGGATGGCCTTGAACAGCTCGTCGCGCCGCAACCGGACGTTGACGGCGCCGACCGCCTGCCGCTGGACGTCATCAAAGACGGGCACGGCCACATCGAGGACATGAAACCCGAGGGCTTGGTCGTAATCGAGATCGCTCACATAGATCTGCCCTTTGCCACCGCTGTAGGCCGCCTGCCACCACTGGGTCTTGCTCTGGTCGTACTCGACCCGCGGCGTCGAGCTCAGCACCAGCGCGCCCTGGCTGTCCGTGACCAGAATGGCGATATACTCGGCCTTCCGGATGCGATACCACTCGATCAGGTAATCGGTCGCCATCTTATTGATGAACTCCGGGAACCGATCGCGATTGATCCCCTTGTTCCAGCGGCCTTCCCACTCGCGAACCATCCGGCGCACGGAGGCCGGCTCGCGTCCGGCATAGCTCCGGTTGGAGTCAATGACCGCCCCGCGCAAGATCGGAATCGTGGCCAACTGGCGGGCTTCGCTGACGCCCTGCATTACCTGTAATTCGATCTTGCCGGCGGCCTCGATCGCGATCTGGCGGAAATCCCGTCCGATCGTGTCCCGGATGGCCTGGCGCTCTTCGAGGTAGGTAATGACGAGAGCGAAGCTAAGGGGCAACAGGCCGATCAGCACCATGGCGGTGATGATCCGGCGCTGGAGACTCTGTCGGCGCAAGATCTGTTTCAATCCGGTAACACCAAGGTTTCTCGTAACTACTCATTTTCCTTGGCTTATCCTGAATTGTCAAGTCTAGGTAACACCTTTATCGGCGTCGAAGCAGCTTGCCGGGGGTTCCTTTCCAAAGGATCAGGAGGGGACTGGCGACAAAGACCGAGGAATAGGTCCCGACGATCACGCCCAGGAGCAGCGCCAGGGAGAAATCGTGCAGCACCTCTCCTCCCGCCAGCGTCAGGGGAATGAGCACCAGAATGACGGTCAACGACACCACCACCGTTCGGCTCAGGACTTGGTTGACGGCATTATTGATGACGGTCTCGAGCGGGTCCCGGTGGCGTACTGTCAAATTCTCCCGGATCCGGTCAAAGACGACGACGGTGTCCGTCAGCGAGTACCCCGCCAGCGTCAGAAGGGCGGTGACGATCAAGAGGGTGATCTCCTTATCCAAGACATAGAACACACCCAGCACCGCAAACACGTCATGGAAGGTCGCGATCGCCGCCGCGACGCCGAACCGGAACTCAAAGCGCGCGGCGACGTAGAGGATGATCCCCAGCATCGAGATCGAAATGGCGATCAGGGCGTCCTTCTGGAGCTTCTGGCCGATGGCGGGGCCGATCTCGTAGCTGGAGTCCACCACAAAGGGATTACCCGCGAATTCCTTCTTGAACACCTCCAAGACCTTCTCGGCGACTTTCTCTTCGATGGTAGTCTGGGTCTTGACCCGCACCAGCAGCTTATTGCCGGCGGTGAATTCCTGTAACTCGACGTCCGGCAACCCATGTCGGATCAGCGCTTTCCGGGCTTGCTCGATCGGGACCGGCTGCTCAAACTTCACTTGGACGGCCGTCCCACCCGCAAAGTCGATGCCCAGGTTGGCTTTCCCCAGCCAGATATGCACCAGGGCCAGGAGGCCGACAAGGAACAGGACGCCGGACAGGGCGAAGGAATACCGCCGGAGCCCCATGAAGTCGATCGAGGTCTTGCCGAGGATTTCAAGCATAGGGGCCCTAAATACTCAGTCGCTCTATCCGCCCCCGGCGGTTGAGCAGATCGAAGATGACCTTCGTGCCGACCAAGGCCGTAAACAGATTTATCGCGATCCCCAGGCAGAGCGTGACGGCAAACCCCTTGATCGGGCCGGTGCCGAACAAAAACAGCGCGAAGCCCGTGATCAAGGTCGTGACATGGGAGTCCACGATGGTCAAAAACGCCTTGTCATAGCCGGCGTCCACGGCCGGTCTGACCGGCTTGCCGGTCCGCAGTTCCTCACGAATCCGCTCGAAAATCAGCACGTTCGAGTCCACGCCCATCCCGATGGTCAGGATGATGCCGGCGATGCCCGGCAGGGTCAACGTGGCGTTGAGCCCGGCGAGCGCCCCGACCAGGCACACGAGGTTCAGCATCAGGGCGAAATCCGCAATGGCGCCCGACATGCGGTAATAGACGACCATGAAAATGATCACCATGGCGCCCGCAATCATGGTGGAGCTCACCCCCTTCTCGATGGAGTCTCGACCCAAGGAAGGTCCGACCGTCAGATCCTGGATGATCTTCACGGGAGCCGGGAGCGCTCCGGCGCGGAGCACGATCGCCAGATCGTTCGCTTCCTCCGTGGTGAAGCTGCCGGTGATCTGGGCCCGCCCTCCGCTGATCCGTTCCTGAATCACCGGAGCGGAGTAGACCGTGTTGTCCAGAATGATGGCCATGCGCTTCTTGACGTTCTCTGCGGTGATCCGCTCGAACAGCTTGCCTCCGGTGCTGTCGAAGTTGATCGAGACATAGGCATTCTGGAACTCGCCGATCGCCACACGGGCGTCCGTCAGAACGTCGCCGGTCAGCACCACCCGTTTCCTGATGAGATACGGCGTCTTCGTGACCCGTCCGGTTTCCTTCTCCACGTTGCGTTCGAAGAGAATTTCGTCATCGGGAGGGATCTGTGGTTCGAACTCCTTGAGAATGTCCGCTTCTTTCCCGGCCGGAACCCGGTCGGGCAACTCGCGCGCAACCTTGTGGTCCTCGTCCAGCATCTTGAACTCCAGCAAGGCCGTGTTCTTGATGAGGGCCTTGGCCCGGCCGGGATCCTTCACGCCCGGGAGCTGGACGACGATCTGGCGCAGCCCCTGCTGCTGGATCAGCGGCTCGGCGACGCCGAACTGGTCGATCCGGTTCCGGACGGTCTCCAACGCCTGCCCGACCGCCGCCTTCTTGATCCGCTCGGCCTCGTCGGCCTTCAGGGAAAGCACCAGTACGCGATCGCTGGGCGACCGCCCGCTCAAAGTGGGAAATTGGTCGTCGGTCAGCGTCAGAACGGCCTCCTTCGCACCGGGCTCCGCCAGATTGACCGTGATCTCGGTCGGACCGGTCCGCTTGACGCTTTCCACCTGGAGCTTCTTCTCGGCGAAGAGCTCCGTCATGTTCGACACGTCCCGGTCCAGCTTGATCTCAATCGCACGCTCCGCCTCCACCTCCAACACCAAGTGGATGCCGCCTTGAAGATCGAGACCCAAGGTCATCCCCTTACTGGGCAGGTTTTGCTTCCACCACTCGGGCATGCCGGAGAACAGCGGCGTGGAAGGCAGGAAGAGCGCCAGCGACACGACGACCGTGACGCTCAAGAGGATCAGGCGGCCGGCGACCGGTTTCATGACAGACCTGCTTCAGTCATCGTCTTCCCCGCGAAGACGGACGATATGCTCACGGACGACCTTGATCTTGGCGTTCTCAGCGACCTGCAGCGTCACGGTTTCTTTGCCGACGTTCGTCACTGTCCCCCAGAGGCCCCCGCTCGTCACGACCTTGTCGCCCTTTTTAAGCTGACTGATCATGTCCTGCTGCTTTTGGCGCTGCTGCTTCTGGGGGCGGTAAATCACGAAATAAAAGATGACGACGATCATGATGAACATTGGGAGCATCTGCGCCATCTGCTCGCCCACTGACGGCATGGGGGTGGGAGCGGCGGCCTGCGCGAGCACATGCGTGATCACAGTCTTCATGCGTCACACACCACGCGCCTTGCATGGAACTGTTCGCGAAACTCCGCCAGCCGACCCTGGCGAACGGCGTCACGGATGCCGGCCATCAAGGCCTGGAAGTAATGGAGGTTGTGGATGGTATTCAGGCGGACGCCGAGCATCTCCTTGGACAGAAACAGGTGCCGGAGGTACGCTCTCGAATAAGAACGGCACACCACGCACGTGCAGGCGGGGTCCACAGGGGATTCATCACGGGCATATTGGGCATTCTTGATCAGCACCCGCCCAAACGAAGTGAAGAGCCAGCCGGTGCGGCCGTGGCGGGTGGGCATGACGCAATCGAACAGGTCTATGCCGTGGGCGACTCCTTCGACCAGGTCTTCCGGAGTCCCGACGCCCATCAGGTACCGCGGAGCGGACTCCGGTAATTCCGCCACCGCCGCGTCCAGTGCCGTATGCATGGCCGGCTTGTCCTCGCCGACGCTCAAGCCGCCGAGCGCATACCCGTCGAAGCCGATCTCCGCCAACGCGGACGCCGCCCGCGCGCGCAATTCGGGATAATGCCCTCCCTGGACGATGCCGAAGAGCATCTGGTCAGGCCGGCGGCGGGCATCCCGGCAGCGACGAGCCCACCGGGTCGTCCGGGCCAGCGCGCCTTCGGCCGCCTCGATCGTCGCGGGATAGCGAAGGCACTCGTCGAGAGTCATGGCCACATCGGGGCCGAGCGATTCCTGAATTTCAACGACGAGCTCCGGCGTCAAGTGGTGCAGCGAGCCGTCCAGGTGGGACTGAAACGTCACCCCGTCATCCGACACCCTGCACAAGGGCGCCAGGCTGAACACTTGATACCCTCCGCTGTCCGTCAAGATCGATCCCGGCCAACCCATAAAGCGGTGCAGCCCGCCCAGCTCCTCGATCAGACGGTGGCCGGGCCGGAGATACAGATGATAGGCGTTGCAGAGGATCATCTCGAAGCCAAGGCCGGCGAGCTCCTCGGAAGAGAGCCCCTTCACGGTGGCCTGCGACCCGACGGGCATGAAGGCCGGTGTCGCCACGGCGCCGTGGACGGTTTGCAACTCACCCACGCGCGCCCGCGAGTGCCCCTCCCTGTGCAAGACCCGAAATCGCAATTCGGCCATCACATCCTTTCGGGGGCCGTCACGCCGAGGATTCCCAACCCGTTCCGGATGACAGCCTGGACGCCTCGGAAGAGACACATCCGGGCGGCGGTCAAAGCAGGCGTGAGGGTCTCGCCTTTCCGCTCCCCACCGGCTTCCTGGGCAGCCGGCTTGAGACGATCCTGGGTGTCCAGTTCACGCTCGAGCACGGGCGGGAGGATCCGGTGCTTGTAATAGTAGGCATGGAGGCGGGCCGCCAGGTCCTGCAAATAATAGGTGAGCCGGTGCGGCTCCAGCGCCTGCGCGCTCGCTTCCAGCAGCGCGGGATATTCCGCCAAAGGCTTGATCAGACCCAGATCATCCGGCGAGCTCAGGGTGGTCCAGTCAACCGCGCCGGTTGCGGGCACGGCGATCCCCCTCTCCGCAGCAACCCGGAAGAGGCTGGCAACCCTGGCATGGGCATACTGGACATAGTAGACAGGATTCTCCGCGGACTGCTGCTTGGCCAGTTCCAGATCGAAATCCAGCTGGCTGTCGGCCCGTCTGGACAGGAAAATGAACTTCGCCGCGTCCGCACCGACTTCTTCGAATACCTCCCGCAAGGTGATCATCTCGCCCGCCCGCTTGGACATCGTCACGCGCTGCCCGCCGCGCAGCAGGTTCACGATCTGCACCAGCACCACTTTCAGGAGGTCCTTCGGATAGCCGAACGCCTCCACGGCCGCTTGCATCCGGGGAATGTATCCATGGTGATCGGCCCCCCAGATGTTGATCAAGAGATCATAGCCCCGCGCCAGCTTGTTCCGATGGTAGGCGATGTCGGAGGCGAGGTAGGTGTATTCTCCGTCCTGTTTCCTGACGACGCGATCCTTGTCGTCACCAAAGACTGTTGATTTGAACCACAGGGCGCCGTCCTGCTGAAAGACCAATCCCTGATCCTTTAGGTCATTAAGCGCACCCTCGACCTTATTGTCATCGAAAAGAGATTGCTCGCTGAACCACTTATCGAAGTGGAGACCGAACGCTGCCAGGTCGGCCTTGATGTCGTCCAACATCTGTTTGCAGGCCCAGTCCGAGACGTCGTGAAGATTGAGCCTGACGCATCCCTCACCACTGAGCTTTTGTTTCTCATACAACTTTTTGGCTAGCGCATCTATATAAATCCCTCGATAGCCATCTTCTGGAAACGGGGTAGGTTGCCATGACAACTGCTTGCCTAGTAATTGTTCGTATGTGTAAGCTGCCGACGCAGCAAAAAGGGTTATCTGCCGGCCGGCGTCGTTGATGTAGTATTCCGTGGTCACCTCATAGCCGGTGGCCCGGAGCAGGTTCGCCAGTGCGCCGCCGAGAGCCGCACCGCGCCCATGGCCCATGTGCAGGGGACCCGTGGGATTCGCGCTCACAAACTCCAGCAATACGCGTTTGCCGAGGCCCAGGTTCGAACGTCCATAGTCTTCCCCCTGCGCCTCGATCTCAGCCAGAACCTGAAACCAGAGTTCACGCTTGACCGTCAGATTGATATAGCCGGGCGGTACCACGTCGGCACGCTCAAGCACATCACCGTGAGAGGGCAACAGGCGTTTGGCGATGATCTGCGCGATTTCCATGGGCGCGCGCCGTTCAGAAGCGGACAGATTCATTGCCACCGTCGTGGCAAGATCGCCCCAGGCGCTTTTCTTGGGGACATCGAGAACGAGGGCAGGCAAGGCCGTCAGCTTCAGGTCACCCTCAGTCTTCGCATCCTTTAAGGCTTCCCGCAAGGTAGAGAGAACAGTTTCCCGCACGATCCCCACCGACATTGCCCTGGCACTCCACATGACTGCGGCCCTCGAGAAACCCCCGAGGGCCGCCAAAGTGAAGTGCACTTTAACACAACGAACCGTCAATGGCAAGGCTCAGACTGCATCGAACACCGCGTTTTGCAAGGCTTCCCAGGCTATTCACCGATCCACTTTTTCGCCCGGGCAAGATCGTCCGGAGTGTTGATGTTGAAAAATGAACGGAGATCGGGGTCCACCGCCGTGAAAGCGGATTGGGGGATCTGATGCACACGGAGTTCGGGGCACTTGCAGAGATCCTGAACCTTGAGAGTGCCGGCCTCGACAAGGGTTCGAAGGAACGGCAGGCACGCTTTCGAGTACACGGCATGCATGGGCTGGAGCTTGCCCTCCACATTCGGGATCACGATGTCGCCGGAGTGGGCTCGGTCAAGAACGATCCTGATGGCCGCCGGATTGATCCATGGCATGTCGCCGGCGGCGGCGAAAACCCCTTCACCGGCGGCGTAGTGCAGCCCTGTGTACAGGCCGCCGAGAGTGGCGCGCCCCGGCATGATGTCCACGACAACCCTGACCCCCAACGACTGGAAGGGCCCGACTGCATCAGCGGCGATCAGGATTTCGTCAAAAATGCCCTGATACGCGTCCAAGACCCGTTGTATACAAGTACGCCCGCCGAGGTCGAGAAACCGTTTGTCGATCCCAAGCCGGCGGCTCTTACCTCCCGCAATAATGAGACCCGTCACTACTGTCCCTCATTCTGACAATAAAAAAGGGGGGTGGGCCTTGCCCACCCCCCTGAACCCTCAGCCGTTCCCCAGCAGCGGGAGTTGGCTTATGCCTTCATCATCTTTTTCTTGCTGGCCCGCCTGCGGAGGATCCAGCCTTCGGCAATAACCATCCCCACCGCCATCAGGACAGGGTACACCTTCGCCTCAATCGGAACCGGCGGTTCGAGAATGCTGTAGTAGAACGCCGACAACGCCATCTTCAGTCCAGCATCGCCGTTATGGCCGTCCCAGGCGAAGAAGACGGTCGGAATATACTGCCCGGTGACGAACTGGACATCGTTGTCCTTGTCGTCGGTCTGAAGAGGACGCTTCATGATCACGGTCCACCGTCCGTCCTTGAACTCGCTCTTGACCAGCTTCAACTTTTCAGTTGACCCGGAACGCTCCTCCAGAGGCTGGTCCCACCCCGAGCCCGTATAGGCCTTCAGCGTCCCGTCGGCTTCCCATTTCCAGAGATCAACGTGCCGTTTCTCTTCTCCAAACAGGAAGCGCGGCTTCTCCGGAGGCGTGATCTCCTGCCACTTGGCCGGGAACTGGATGGCCACGGCGTCATTGTAGACCGCATAGGTGTTCTGCTTGGCGGCAATCGAATTCTCTTCTCCGGTCTTCGGCGGCGCCTCTTCAACGGGCGTCACCGTCACGCCCGGCTCCACCTGGCTCTTGACCCGGTCGTCCCACTGGAACATGAAGGCGATCTCATTTTTGTTGTAGAGGGACCGCACCCACAGATCATCAATCCGGTTGACGAAGTTCCGAGGCTTGTGGGTAATTTGCCCCCCTAAGCCGATGAGCCGCCGAGAACGATCCTGCCACTTCTTGTCCTTCGGATCGGCAGGAATCTCGCCTTCAATCTGTCCGGATGGCACGACGAAATTGATTTTCGGCTTGTCGGTCTGCAGGTCCATCTCAAGCAACTTCGAGAACGGATCACCGTCTTTCTCACGCTCGCACACCGAATTCACAAAATTGGCCATGTGCCATCTTTCTTCGACGGTCGTGTTGTCGGCAAAGGACGGCATCGGCGTCCCATTTACCCCGGTGGAGAAGGTTCTGAAGATAGTGTCGATTTTGTACGGATCTTGCCGGCTGCCGCGGAAGTTCCAACACTTGTGCCAGTTCGCCGGCTGTATCGGGAACCCCCAGTCATCCTTCAGATTGAACGGGTTGCCGTCGCCGCGGCCTTCCATCCCGTGGCACTCCACGCACTTCTTATCGACAACCAGTTGGGCGCCCTTTTTGATGCTCTCCTCGCTGTAGGCGATCGGCTTCATCGCATCCTTGTTAGCAATATCGAGGACGCTGAAGGTTTCGGTCTTGTCGTCAAACTTCCGATCCTTGACAAGCTGCATCGTTACGAACGACAGGACCTGAAGCCGCTGCTGCTCCGTCAGGATGCCGTCCCATGATGGCATCGCCGAGCCGGGCAGGCCATGCGTCACGGTGTCGAAGAGGTCATTCTGGCCGGCCACCGGCTTCGTCGGATCGAAGAGGGGAAGTTCCCCACTGGCCGTATGACGGATCTTAAACGTGCCTTGATTGAAGTTGCGCGGCCGCGGCCACAGCCGGTCAGCGCCAGGTCCATCCCCGGCACCATCGACGCCGTGGCACCACACGCACTTCCGGAAATAAATCTTCTTGCCTTCCTCGATCATTTTAGGGTCCGGCTTGGCAGGATTGGCGCCCTTCATGAATCCTGGGGACAACTTGACGTCGGCTGCGACATCATCGGCGGTCCACAGAATTCCTATCCCGGCTCCAACTCCGACAGCGACCGCCATCATGGCGATCAGAAGGCCCTTACGCGACACACTGGAGAAATAACGGTTCATTGCTTATACCCCTAAGTTATCGGGAACGGTTAATCCCACGTCCTTGGATAGTAGCCCGTATGCCAATATTCGAAGAGGATGACCTTCCAGATCTCATCGACCGTCAGGTGCTGCTCCCACGGCGGCATCACGGAGGCCCAAGGGAAGGCCTCTCTGGGAAGCCCGATTCCACCCTTCGCCACTCGCCAGAACACGAAAGTCTCCTGGAGTTGCGCGATGGTCCCAGGGTCCGTGAAGTTGGCCGGGATGGGATTGAAGGCAAAGGCGAACATGCCCCGCCCGTTCAAGTTATCGCCATGGCAGAAATGGCAATTCTGGAAGAAGATCTGCCCCCCTTCCCGGACATACTGCAGGTAAGGCGGCGCCTTTTCATCCCACGGATTCCCATCAATGTGGGTCTTCTGGATGGTGTCCGAATACTTCCCCGCATCATCCACGCGGTATGGGCTGCTTGCGGTTTGGAGAACAAACGTCTTCCCATGCACCTTGGTACTCGCAGGCGGCGCCGGATGCACCGTGCGCAGCTCGATCGGCTCATCCACGCTCGGCTTCATGCTGTTGTAACCCATAAAGCCGACCAGAAACGGCAACAGGACCACGATAACCGCTCTGATCATCCTCGTCGTCGCCGTCGTGGCGTCTGCAACCGCGATGATGGGCTTCCGGAAGTCTTTCCAAGATTCCTCGGTCGAGGACACCCACATGAAGATCCCGATCAGGGTCATGGCGCCATAGATCGCCCGCACACTGAACGGAATGGGCGGATAGATCCGGTACGTGAAGTAGATGACGGAGAAGAGGAACAGGCCGGTCGCCTGCGCAAGTTTGTTGACCTTGTAACCCGCCTTGCCCAGATAATGGAAGGCTGCGATGAACAGCAGCGCAAAGCCTCCCATTTCCCACAGCATCTGCATGGGCATGTAGCCCTCGACTAATTTCCCGGTCAGCATTTGTAAAATGACGTCCATGTCGGCTCTCCTACAATCTTGCGCCCAGCCAAATCATGATTCAGTTGACTATTTAATCTTCGGCGGTTCCTTGCCTTCCTCCAGTTGCGCGAGGTAGTCGATGATCTTATTGATCGCCGCCGCATTGAGCTTCTTCCCGAAGTCCTGCGGCATGATCTTGTCCGGGAACGGCTTCACGACATATGCGCTCGGGGCGATGATCGACTCCATGATGTACTCCCGCACGCTCGTCGCTTTGCCTTTGTATGCCGGATCCTTCAAACGCAGCGGCGCGTTCGTCTTTTCCACCAACTTTGGCCCGACCACCCCTTTGGCCACGTCGATACCGGGAATCGTGTGGCATGCAAAGCATAGGGCCTTCGTGAAGATCTCATTGACCGGCTCATCACCGGTCACGACCGGCGCTCCAGGCACCGGGCCTCCGGCCGGAGCTCCCCCGGCGGGCGCCGCCTTGGGCCGGTCCGCCTCAGGAATGAACTTCTTGTACGCGTTCTCGATGTCTTCCGGCGTGGGCGGTTCTTCTCCTTCACGGGCAAAGAGCCAGGTGTCCACTGCGATCAATTCATCGAACGTCAATGCAATCGGCGGCTTGTGAATTGCCGGCATGGGGCTTTCCCGATCATTCGTGCCCTTCACTCCGAATCCTACGACGATATAACAGTTGGGACACGCATGCGATTCCGCGATGTACTCAGCCGCGGTACTGGCGGTCCCGCACCCCGGACAGGCTTCCTTCTGTATCGTGTCTCGCTTGCTGGGATCATTCTGGCTATACCGCGGATCCTTCATCGCCTCCAGGGCACGCTTGGGAACCCCGAAAAGGTTGGGCGCTCGCTCGCTGAGGAAGCCCTTCTGGAAGCCGTGACAGAGCGGGCATTGGCCTTTGCCGATGGCCCCTTGCGTGCCGCTCGCCCCCACGGCTCCGAAAATAATCTTCTCGCCCAAGTCGGCACGTTCCTGCACCGACATCTGGCGAACGTCCGCCGTCTGTTCCTCGGCCGGAGGCGGATCAGCCTTCACCTGCGGCAGCCAATTCCCGAAGCCGGCGAGACAGGAAGCCACGAAGAACATGAACCCGCCGATCTGAAGGAGGACCCGTACACCCTTGAAATACATCGCCATCGTAAAACAGGAAACCGTAATCATGACCAAGGAAACCGGCAGGAAGCGGGGCTCACCGGACACCCCAGGGCTTTCATCGTTGAAGTTGGTGGCATAGTTGGCGATGGCGATGAAGAGCATCGAGTAACACAGGAACCCTACAACGCTCTGGAACACAAGCTGGCCACGATTCGGATCTTTTGCCCGTCCGAAATGGAAATACAGCATCAGCATGACGATCACGAGACCGCCCGGCCACCCCAGGGCAAACGCCTTCCGCATCAGCTGTGAGGCACCTGAGTCCGGCAAGATGGTCAAAACAGCTACGATGGCCCCGGCGATGATCAGCGCCGTGATACCACCCAACACCTTCGCGTTAGCCATTCACTCCTCCATCGGCGCCCGCCGCGAGGGGCTAACCCCTCGCGGCGGAACTGAATTCATGCGTTAACGAAAACAGTGGATACGGTTTAGTGGCTCCCAGCCGGGACCGGAACCTTCTGCCCAACAGGGGCGGCGGCCGGAACCTTCTTGATTCCCAACGAACCGAGCCAGAACACGAACAGAATCGTCACCCAGAAGAACAGCACGTTGAACGAAATCATGTTCGCGGCAAATCCAATGGTGTGCGTGAACGCCCAGGGCGAGTTGTCCCGCATGATCTCATTGACATGCCAGAACAACCGCACGGACGACCGGATGTATCCCATGAGGCCCATCATCCAGGTAAACGCCGTGGCCAGCATGATCAACGCATACTGGGACCGTACTGAGATCTGGCCCCACACCGTCGGCCCCAACTCCTTCGCTCCCTTCAACATGACGGAGTTGAGGAGAACTCCGATGAAGAGACAGGACAGGGTCGTTGCCACCTGGGGCACGGAGAGACCTACTCGAACGTTGGCCGGGATGTAGTACCCGTAAATCGCCAGCCAGATGATGTTGACGTAAGCCATCGTGAACAAGCCGAACAGGAAGGCATCGCCCAGCGGCGCCCATTTCACCGTCGGGACCTTGTTGCCCCGCTGGTACATGATGAAGCTCAGCACCGTCGTGGTAATGATGGTGTTGATGGCTCCATTTTTGGCTGACATGACTCCATAATTCCCCAGCACCGGATGCTGCTGGCCGCCCATGGCCTTCAGCTCGGCGGGAGTCATGACGATCGTATGCGGTGTGAGCCAGACAATGAAGCAGGTGATGAGCACGAAGACCATGTACTTGATGTACTTCTGGTAGCGCTCGGCCCCGCGCATCCGCTCCAACCCCTGCCACAGGTAGTAGTTGGTGGTGAGGAAGAGTGCCCCGATCATCACGGCCTGGATGATGAAGAGCCAGGCCAGGAGGCCGCCCATCAGTGTAATCCCCATCTGCTGCCGATAGGCGTATACTTCACGCATCAGCCAGTAACCGGCGAAGGGGAGCGGAATCAGGAAGCAGACCCCGATGAACATCGCCACATAGCCCATCCAGTCGTAATGCGCGCGCTCCTCGTCGGTCTTCGCCGTGAGGAACCGGTAGGCCGCATAGGCCGCGACCACGCCACCGCCAAATGCCATGTTCCCCAGAATCCGGTGCACGTTGATCGGGTTCCACAGGGTCGTGTGGATGACGTGCCAGATGTTGCCCAGGTATCGGCCGTCAGCATCCACACCGGCAGGCGACTGCATGAAGGCAATCCACGTATTGGCCAGCATCATCAAAGCCGTCCCGATCACGTTCAGAATCACCGACATGCTGACATGGATCCATTTCAAGAAGCCCTCTCGCATCTTGTCCCAGCCGTAATAATAGACGTACAGCGTTCCGCTCTCCGCCACGAACAGCAGCGCGTACGTATGCATCACCGGCCTGAAAATGCTGGCGATATAACCAAAGAAGGTGGGATAGAGCGTCAAATACGTGAAGATCAGAATTCCGCCGAGAATGGCGGTGAGCGAATACGCGGTCAGGCTGATCTTGATAAAGTCATAGGCGAGTTGGTCGTATTTCCTGGCAAGCGCCTTGTCCTTGGTAATGATTCCCAAGTACTCGACGACCATACAGAATATCGGGACAGCCAGCACAAAGCTCCCATAATAGAGATGCTGCTGGTTGGCCACCCACAGCAAGACCCGGCTTTCAAAGTTGTACCGGGGATAGTCCTTCGGGCCGTCGGTCGTCTTCGGTGCCGGCGCCCCGATCACCGGCCCTTCGGTTTTGTACCAGACGTCCCGGGACTTCTCGACAGGCTTCGTATCAGAAGGTGCGGCCGTTGGCGGCGCCGTCGAGGCCGCCGGCGCCGGCGCATCACCGCTCGCGCCAGCCGGAAGCGACAGGAACAAGGGCAATAAGAGAAGCCCCGCAAACGTCCCCAGCGCCAAGAAAGCCCACACCTTTTTTCGGGCTTGTCTATTCAAGGTAGCCATGGCTTCCCTCCCTTACACTCACGGTATATAGATATCTCAGGCTCAAATTCGATAGAAAAACCAACTCCCAATTCGCGTCTATTTCCGGAACAAGTAAAAGTAGTCCAGCCCCTGGATGTCCATAAGGGCCCAGTCCAAGAACGTGAAATAGATCGTAGCCAAGATTAACGAGCCGATCGCAAACGCGACCTTCTTTCCCGTACTTATCTGCGTGACTTGCTCAGCCATTATCCCCTCCACTCAACACGGACACTGAATTGCGTTAAACCAGTAGAAAAACCAGATGGCGAAAGCGACGGTGAACCAGAAGATGAACTTCCCGAGCCTCAGTTTCGAGACTGCAAACTTACCCAACCTAAACCATTCGACATCCTTGACGCCGGAAGATTCTACCGCTGCTTCTGCCATAGTTCCCCTCACCTTTTTATAGAAGACGAAAAGAGTTATTCTTCAGTGCAAACCAAAACCCGCTTCCCTGTCTTGACAGTACATCAGGCATTATGCTACTCACACCTTCACTTGGTGCGAGGCGCACACGCCATGAGTAAAGACCCAAGGTTGTTCGACATTATAGTTTTGGCCGGAATGGTTGTCAACATAATTCTTGCCGTCTTCCTCCTCATCTATTATTTCGATTTATTATAGGGTTAGCTCGCCTTTTCCGAGCCCGTCTTTTGCCCGTCTTGAGTGGTTTTTGCGCATCGAAATCCGATGGTCTCACGTCTAAAATTAAAGCCGATCGGGGTGTCCCTCAAATCCTCCATTACCTCCACTTTTCCCTTCAGCCTGACGGTGAGCCTCGTTTCCTTCCCGGCCGTCTCCCACGACGCTCCCCGGATCACTTTGAACTCTCCTGTTTCAGGCCCCCTCGGATTCGGCGTCGACTCTTTGTAAGCATCTTCCCGGTACCAGTCCGCGACCCATTCCATGGCATTCCCGGTCAGGTCGTATACCCCATAAGGGCTCTTATCCAGCGGGAAGCTTCCCCCGGGGGCCGTGAACCCATAGGAATCAGGATTTCCAGTATTGGCGGCCCCTGGCCTGTCCTCACTTCCCCAAGGAAACAAGAGTCCTTGCGGGCCTCGGGCAGCCTTTTCCCATTCGGCCTCGGTCGGAAGGCGCGCACCACGATAGCGACAATAGGCATTCGCTTCGTTCCATGACACATTCACGATCGGTTGGTTCGTGCCACTCAACTTTTCAAAATGCTTGACATACCGGGTGATCGGTTTGGGGCTCTGCGTCGCCGCTACAAAAGCCATATACGCCCCATACGTTACTTCGTAGCGGTCTATCCAGTAGGCATCGAGCCGGATTCGTCTTTCAGGCTTCTCATCAAAACCCCCACCGTCGTAGCCGCGCAGAAACTCGCCCGCAGGAATAAAAACCATATCCTCCTGGATGGGAACAACTGGCGCTGCAGGTTCACGAGGAAGCTTCGCTTCGCTGTTTGACTGTTCAACTTGAATGCTGTTGGGTTTGAGACTATCGAAAATGATTCCGACGATGGGTAATCCGGCGAGAACCAGCGTGGTGATGAAGAAAGCCCATTTCAGGCGCTTATCGAGCATGGATCACGAGCGATGCCTCGCTCCGGTCAGGGGCCGCTTTTGGCGCACCGAAATCCGATGGTGGCATCAGTCCGCCACGGCTTTGCCTGGAACCGCTTCGCAAGTCTGGCTCCATTCGGGGACTCCCGCCACGACCCTCCCCTGATCACCTTGTTCTGTCCTTCTTCCGGCCCCTTGGGATCTCGGTAGAGGGTTTTGGAGTAGAATTTGTCGTCATAGTTATCGGCCACCCACTCCGCAACATTGCCGGCCATATCGTACAAACCGTAGTAACTGCGCCCGGTCGCGAACTTCCCAGGGGGGGCCAGGTATTTAAAGCCGTCTTCCTCACCGTCCAGGTTGGCGTACTTTGAATTCATCGTGTCGCCCCAGGGGTATTTCCGGTTTCCCTCTCCTTTCGCCGCCTTCTCCCATTCCGCCTCTGTCGGAAGACGCTTGCCGGCCCATTGGCAATAGGCGGCGGCGTCAAACCAGGACATCCCCATAGCCCCAAGTTCCGGCTTGAGAATCTTGGACGGATCGTCATCAAACACCGGGACGAAGGGTTTGCCCCGCTTGGTCATTTTGACAAACCGCTCATATTCGACCTGGGTGACCTCATATTTATCCATGTAATAAGTGGAGAGGTACACTTGATGCTCCGGGGCCTCATCATAGTCTCCATCTTTCCCGCCCATCTTAAACGGCCCTTCCGGAATCTCGATCATCTCGCGCCCGTCATCCCCGACGATAGTTTTGTAGAGGCTGAAGTCCGCAGCGGCAACAGGAGCGGGCTCCTGGGGGGTCGCCGGGATCTGGGCCAACAGCTCTTTGTTCTTGGCCGTGTGACGCGACAAGGACATCATGCTGACCACCATCAGAAAAAACGCCAGAAAAGTCGCGCCGACTCCGATCATGAGCCATTTGTCTTTCATCTTAAGCTCTCATTGTCTGAAGTTGGTAGCGTAGCGGCAGGAGCTTCTTTGCGTTGATGCCAGAGCTCTAACAGCATCCCCATTTGGACACCGAGAAACCCCCCAATGGCTCCACCAGATGCGGCTCCCAACGGGACAGCGGACACGCCAGAAACAAGCCACGCCAGGCCTGCGCCTAACAGCGCCCCACACACAATGCTGATAAAGAATCGGCGACCGCCCAGCAGTCCGATCAGAAACCCGAACGTGAGTCCCACGGCGGTCGCTACCGCAATGCTCGCGACCGAGCCCAGATAATACCCGATCGCCGCCCCCACGATACCAAAGACCGTCGCGCCGAACAGCATATCCAGGGTGACACGCCCCTGCTGGCAGTGAATGATCGCCTTACCCGGCATCTCCCTCTTCCTATTGCTTGGCAAGCTTGATGCTGCCGAAGTCGAGCTCGATTCCCGGCCCGGTCACCAGCGAGATTCCCCATGCTTGGGGCGCCGGCTCATGGTTATGGATTCGCTTGAAGTCCTCGTATGCGTTCACCCGCTCCTCGATCCACTCCCCGACCTTATCCTGATTGTTGCGTAACGCAATTTGCGCCGGCCGAAAGAAGCCGCCCTCCACGACCGTTCCCTTGGCCAGATTGGGACTCCAAATGTATTTGGTGTTCACCGGGATACCGAAGAAATCCTGGTCCAGCGAGACAAAGAGAGCGGCGACGGGCTCGGTGCCGGTTATCGGGCTCCGCGCACGCCAGCGCCACGTGACAACGGGATAGGTTTTCGGGTCCCAGGCGACGCGCTTGAAAATGCGCATACGCGAATCGACGCCTTTGGTCTTGAGAAAGCTCAATTCTCCTTCACGGCGAACGACATAGGCCTGCCGCGTCATTGCCTCACTCCGGCTCGCCTGCCATCCCTGAGGAAACCCGTCGGCTTCGCCTTTCGAAAAATCTTCCAGCACCTGCTCGGCCGGATTCCGGGACGGCGCAGGCTGTCCCATGACGACCACATGACTGATAAGAATGGCGGCGGCGGCAGTCAGGGTAGCCAGGGCAGACACCTTCACCGGCCGCCGGCCGACACGGCCGCTCTGTTCAAGACGGGCCGGCGCTTCAGCCATCGCGGAGAAGCACCTTGTTCGACATGGCCGGGGTGAAGGATGGCTCGCGCTGCGGCGCTGTCCCGGCCCAGAGCCGCTCGGGCGCCTCCGCCTGAGCGAGCGTGCGCTGGCTGACCCAGAACACCCCCAACAGTAGAATCCAGAACAACGTCATATTGAGGGTGACCATCCCGGCCGCAAACCCAAACCCGGGCGTGAACGCCCAGGGCGACCCATCACGCATGATCTCATGGACATGCCACCCCAAGCGCCCCGACGAACGAATAAAGCCCATCAGTCCCATGACCCACGTAAAGGCCATTCCGAGAAGGAAAAGAGTCACCTGCCCTCGAACCGGCATTCTTCCCCAGAAGACCGGCCCGATCGGCGTCGCTCCCCGCAGAAGCGCGCGATTGACCAGAAGCCCGACGACCAACGCGGTGAGCGTGCTCAAGGCCTGCGGGAGCGAAAGCCCCACTCGAATGTTCGCAGGAAGATAAAATCCATACACCGATAATCCGACGACGTTCGCAAGCGCACCGGCGAAGACCGCTCCGATCACGAGGTTGCCCAGCCGCACCCATTGGGCCGTAATGATCCTGTTGGCGCGCTTGTAGAGGATGTAGCTCAACGCCGAGAGCAGGATCATCAGGTTAATGGCGCCGTTCTTCGCCGACATGACCCCATAATTGCCGATCACGGGATGCTGCGCCCCCCCCATGGCCTTGGCCTCCTCAGGCGTCAACACCAACGTATGCGGCGTGAACCACACCAGGAAGCTGACGATGAGTCCGTAGAGCAGGTACTTGATGTACCGGTGATACCGTTCCGCTCCCGGCATCCGCGCCATCCCCTGCCAGAGATAGTAGTTGGTGCCGATGAATAACGCGCCGACAACAATCGCCTGGAGAACGAACATCCACGTCAGCATCCCGCCCATCATCGTCACGCCCAGCTGCTGGCGGAATTCATACACCGACCGCATCAACCAATAGCCGGCAAACGGCATGGGAATCAACGCCGCCATGGTGAGGAACAGGAAGACATAGCCCATCCAATCGTAATAGCCTTTCTGCTCCTGGTTCTTGGCCGTGAGAAACCGGAACGCGGAATACCCGAGCACCACCGCCCCGCCGGTCATCATGTCGGCCAGGAACCGGTGCACGTTGAAAGGATTCCACAGCGCCGTGTGGAGCGTATGCCAGGCATTACCGAGAAACCGGCCCGTCTGATCCACGCCGGCCGGAGACATCATGAAGGAGACCCACGAATTGGCAAGAAACAGGAGAATGGTCCCAAAGACGTTCAGCACGACTCCGAACGCCGCGTGCAACCACTTCAGTCCACCTGCGCTCATCCGGTCCCAGGAATAGTAATACAGATAGATCGCCCCACTCTCGGCCAGGAAGACCATCGCGTAGATTCCCATCATCGACTTGAACACACCCGTGATATACCCGAAGAACGTCGGATAGAGCACGACCAACGCGGTGACCAGGCACACCCCCAGGAGGGATGAGATGGAGAAGGCGATCAGACTGATCCGGAGAAAATCCCGGGCAAGGCGGTCGTACCGCGCCGCGGCCACACGATCGCGCGTCAGGAGCCCCCTGACCTCGATAATGAGACAGAAGATCGGTAACGCCAGCACGAACCCGCCGAAATACGTGTGCTGCTGGGTCACGATCCATATCGCGAGCCGGTTGTCCAGGTTGCCATACCGCGGATAATCAGCCGAGCCTGGACGAGGCGCAGGCTCGCTCGCCGGTCGGCCCGGCGTGCCATAGTAGATATCCGTTCCAGAAGAAACTTGCAGGGACGGATCGGACTCGCTCGCCTCGTGGACTTGGGTGCCGTAGGCGCTCTGCCCGGCGCAGGCCGGTTCTCCTGCGCCCGCGGCCAAGAGCAGGACGAGAAGTACGATGAACAGACAGCCGGAGGGAGTCAGCGGCATCTGTTTCTCGTGCTCTGTTTTCATGGTCAGGCTTTCTTGGAGGTCAGCATGCCCAGGATGAAGGGACACCGAAGCAATGAGGGCGGAATTGTAGCATGAAGTTTCTCTTCCTGCCACCGGCACCGACCCAGATAATAGCCATACAGGCTCATGAGCCCCCCGGTCCCCGCCGTGATGAGCACCCTTGCCCAGATGGGGGGATTCGGAACGGCCAGCAGGAAGCTGATCGCGCCCAGCGCAATGAGGCAATACGTCCAGCCGAACGTCACGCCCGGCCACAGGAAGAACCTCAACAGCTCCCGCCAAGAGTATTGCATGAGACCTTCCCACCCGGTCATCGCCGGCTGAAGCCCTTGGACAAAGGCCAGCGTACAGACCAGGCCGACGAGGATCCCGATAACCGCGAGATGTCCCAGGTCTGTCAACGCGAAGGGCGCAACCATTGCAAGTCCCCCATACACCAAACCGACCGCAAGGGTCGCAGCCGCGACCGGCGCCGCCCACAGGTCGCCACGACCGGTCACGAGCGCCCACAGCGCCTTGCCGTCAGGAAATGTGACGAAGGGCCACCCTTGCTGCTGGAGGAGACGCAGGTGCCCGATCTCGAACGCATCGCGCGAGACCGACGTCGACGCGATGATCAGGGCCATCATTGCGGGGCCATCAGGATGCTCGAAATAGCTGTAGGTGGCTACCTTGAGCAAGGCCAGGACCATCAAGGACAGCTGGACCGCATACAGAAACCCGATCCTTAGTCCTACCCAGGCCAGACCGCGGAAGTCCCCTTCGCGGATCACTTCCGCAAGCCGGCGCTCCCGCCCGTAGGCATACGCGACAAGGGCGACCACGGCGGAGTACAGTCCGCCGGCCAGAAGAAGGAACACGATATCGGCGTGCCATCCCATAGCCTGGAGGAACTTGTAGAGGGCGTACGCGAACAACCCCGGGAACAGCATCAGAATCCGCTTGCGCTTGCGGAATCCATCCTCGGTGACCGCAACCGTCAGCGCCGGCACCACCCGCATGGTCATTCGATGCAACATAACGTGGTCTACTGCCTTCCCCTCATCCCGAGGAACTTCGCCTTCGCCTCGTCCATCAACGCTTCGGTGACCTCCGACAGACCTTGCTCGACGGCCATCCGTTCAATTTCCACCTTGACCATGGACCGGATCGGCGCCGGGACATTGGCCAGCCGATCCTTCGCGGCCGGCGACCAGGACACCTTCCCACGAAGACGGGCCTCCTGGAACAGCGCGAGGGTAATCAGCACACGCCCTTCTTTCGCGGCATGGGACTCGACTTCCTCGCGGACCAATGGTTCAACGTAGGGGGGAAGCCTGTCGAGTTCATGGCTAGCATCGTTCGACCAGAGGGTCCGTTGGACAAACGGCGTGATTTCCTCCAACCTGCCCGATGCCGTCACCCAGCTCGCGCACTCCGTGCAGCAGAGCCGCAGGTGGTAGGACAGCGGCGACTCTTCCTCGAGAGCCTTGGCCTCCATTACAGCTCCGCAACAACATCGCGTCTTCATGGTAATGGATCAGCCGGCCTTACCGGGGTACAAGATATAGAGCATCGTATACGTGATGGTGCCGGTAACGAACAGGATGCAATAGATCGCCATCGTGAAGCGCCCCAAGGTTCGGTGGCGCTTCTCTCCGTCCGGCCAGAATCGCTCGATGGTTTTCTCTACGCCCAGCACGAGCCCGACGACGAGCAGACCGGACAGGTACACAATGAACCGTCGGAGCGAGAAATCAGTCCCCAACCGCGTCCCAACGACCGCGTACAGCCCCAAGAGAACCGCCCCGCTGATTAAAAAGATCTTGAGAAGTTTGTCTCTTCGAACCTTGAGGTCGCCTGATCGGAGGTCCCGCTTGCCGCCAATGACCTGCTGCGCACGGAAGCCGAGAATGATCATATAGATGGCCATGATCAGACCGATGATGACCAAAGTGATGTGGAAGGTCAGGAGCGGAATGAACACATGATCATACAGCTCCTGAGACCCGCCGAATCCTTCCTTGCCTTCAAAGGCCAAAACCCCCAACTGGCGGAACAGGTAATAGCTGGTAAAGAACCCGAGCATCGAAACCATGCCTCCTAGGACAAGCCAGTGGTGCACGTTGCCCAGCTTCTTCCTCGCCTGGAGCCACCCGATGATGAACAAGCCGGTAAACAGCATGGCCATGAGCTGGCTCAGGTCCGCGCCCAGCGTCGCGGCTGTCCCCAGAAAACCGGGTCGCGCGAGCAGTTCCTTCATTTGACCCCCTGCACTAAAGTGGATCGTTCCAGCTCATCGACCGACGCGAACCCGGCGTCCTTCAGCCATCGCACGGCTTCCGCAATGGTGTAGCACCGCCCCTTTTCGGTGTTGACCAGGATATGCACGGCGAACACGGCGGTCCAGGCCGGGCTCGTCCCGTTTTCATCCAGGAAGCGGTCCTTGATGACCAGCCGGCCTGACGGCGCCAGCGCGCCATGAACCTTCCGCACCAAGGCTGCGTTGGCCTCAGCCCCCTGGTAGTGCAGGATGTCCGACATGAGCACGGCGCCGTATGGACCACCCAAGGCGTCCCGATTGAAATCGCCGGGGATGAAGCGGATCCGCCCCTCCAACCCGGCTTCTTTGATCAGGCGTTCGGTTGTATGCAGGGTCTCCGGAAGATCGAAGATGGCGGCGGTCAGGCCCGGGTACGCCTGGCAGAAAGCCATGGCGTGGGTGCCGGCCCCCCCTCCCAAGTCCAGGAGGGACCGAGCGCCGCTGAGATCGATTTGTTTGGCGAGCGTCGGGGCATGCTGGAGCGCCACGCGATGGAGGACCATCAGCACATTCTCCGCCAACCGCGGGTCCGTGCGGAAGAGATGGTCCTTCACAGGCGACCGGCCGGTGCGCACCACCGATTCAAGCTGGCCCCAGTTGTCCCACTCGGCCTCCTGCAACAACAACAAATGGCCGGCGTACTTGGGGCTTTCCTTCACAAGAAACTCCTGGGCTTCCGTCGCGTTGGAATAGCGCTCGTCCGCTTTTCGAAGGAGACCGATCGAGACGAGCGCATTCATCAGGAGCGCGGTGGCCTGCGGATCGGTCTGTAGGCGCCGGGCCACGTCCGCAGCAGTCCCTTCGCCGCAGGCCAACGCCCCGAAGATATCCAGCTTGACCGCGGTCAGCAGGACCTTGCTTTCCCAGTAGTAGCCGAGCTGAAAGATCTCGGCCAGCGAGAGCGTTCGGGCCACTCAGCCTCCTTCTTCACTGATTAAATAATGGATTCTATGTCAACACTCGCGGCGAAGGCAAGGAACGGAACCACACCGCGGCAGGCACAAAAAGAGGCGGCGGAATTTTTCCATTCCGCCGCCTCAAACCACTGACGCTGACAGCTATGCGACTACGGCTTGAATTCGAACTTGGCCGCCGCTGCTGCGCCGTCCTTCACCTCGATTTCCTGCTCAATCGGCTTGCCCTTGTTGATCGCAGGGTGCCAGGCCACCACCTTGTACTTGCCGGCCGGCACGTCCTTGATGGCGAACTTGCCGTCTTCGCCCACGACGGCATAGTGCGGGCTGGTGACGGGCAGCGCCCAGAATTGCATAAACTCGTGCTGGTCGCAAATCAGCTTGAAGACCGATCCATCCGCAGCTTTCCGCAGTTTGATCGGCTTATCCAGTCCTTTGTCCTTTTCCGGCAACCCGATGTTGAAGATCGTGGTGGAGCTAGCGCCCTTCACCTCAAAGGAATGCGGGTTGTGGAGGACCCCTTTCACCGACTTCGGGTCGTCCGGGTCGGCGTCGGTGTTCATCACACGGAAGGACGACTGAGTCGCAACCACCACCCCGGTATAGGGGAGAAACTCGCACAGCTTGGAGATGATGTCCTCGCCTTTGAAGTCTGCCTGGAACTTCTCATCGTTGATGCCCGTCACAGCCACAACGGCGTTCTTCAATCCACCATCTTTGCCCACCTCGACTTCTTTGAGGAGCCGCTTCTCGCCCTTCGCATCCTTGCTGGGGTTTTTCACGCAGAACTTCGGATTCGGGAACTTCGAGAACAGAAACTCCTTCGGCGCCGGGGCCTTGCCCGAAAACGACACCTTTCCTTCGACTGTCCCGCCCGCCCACGACGTCATCGGGGCGGCCAGGAATGCGACCGCACTGATGGCGACCGCTATACACGTTCCAATCTTCATGGCCCAGACCTCCTTACTTATTGAGTTTCAACCCCGGCAGGAACTCAACCCTATAGCTGACTTAGTGGAGAATATCCTACCCCATTTTACAATTCAGTGAGTTCCGACTTATACCACAGGACAGTCCAAAAATGTCAAGGCCTCCACAAAGAGATAGCCTAAGGACACTCACATCTTGGCGTCAGGCGGCTTGGACTGCCGCTCTTTTCGATCAGGACCATCGAATTCTTCCAACGGTTGGAAGTTCACGGGTAGCTGAAATAAAAAATCCGAGACGGGTCCAAGCCTGACACGCCGATATTCCACGCTCCAGGAGCCGTCTTTCTTCATCAGTTTCAGCGGGAAATGAATATCGGTGGCCAACCACTGATAATAAGCGGCCGTCTGCTCTCCTTCCTGTACCTGCACTTCAAAAAGGGTGGTCGGATGCCCGTCCAGAGTTTCCGTTCCGATCGCGCTCCGTGAGAGTTCCCCTTTCAACGTCTCCTGTACCTTCGGATCCTGCTCGGCATTATAAGGCATCTCCTTGTAATGCTTGAGGCGGGATAACAGCATCCACATCACTTGCTTGTCCTTGCGGACGATGGTGACACTGACAGGGCCGATCGCCTGATGTTCCAGGCGCCAGCGATCATCCCGGTAAAAGATATTCGAAACGTGCGTCTTGCCGTTGGATTTCGTAATCTGATCGGCGCTGAACTCTACAGCCGCAACCGTTTCGCTCAAGGCCACTAGAACGGGAAGCGACAAGAGTGCCACACGTAACGATGTGCCGACGGCCGACTGTAGGCGTCGCTCTCGTGCAGACAACATCATGGGGCTGGAGTCCCCACAGTAGCCGCCTTGGCCGGCTGCCCTCGTTCTCCGACGGGATCACGCGCGCATCGGAAGCCCAGCCAGTTCATCTTGGTAGTCGGATCCGTTCCGTTCCGTTGGGCCGCACGGACGCTCGGCGTGCTGTCCACCCAGCCACCTCCTCGAAACGCTTTGCTGGTGCCATGATCAGGCCCCTTGGGATTGCGGTCAGGCCCGGACTTGTAGGAGCTCGGATCGTACCAATCCGCTACCCACTCGGCCACGTTCCCGGCCATATTGAAAACCCCGTAGGGGCTCACGGCATTGTCATACTTATCGACTGAGACGATGGGAGGATACAGCAACAGCCGTTCCGGTCGATCGCGGACCGGGCCGGACAGGCCCGTTCGGCCGAAATTGGCACGCGAGAGTCCCGCCATCTGGTTTCCCCATGGGTAGATGCGACCGTCCTCCCCCCGTGCCGCCTTTTCCCATTCCGCTTCGGTCGGCAGGCGCTTGCCGGCCCATTTGCAGTAGGCATCGGCGTCGTGCCAGGAGACATGCATGACGGGGTGATACGTCATCGTTTCCTGGAAGATCCCGCCCCATTTCCAATCGACCAACGGCTCGAGGCCTTTCGCCAGAACGAATCGCAGAAACTGGACCGCCGTCACTTCGTACTTGTCGATCTCATATACATCCAGATGGATGCTTCGTTGTGGAAACTCCGGAGGATACGAGTTACGATCACTCTGCCTGTTACTCCCCATCAGGAACGGCCCGGCCGGTACCAGCACCATCTCGTCTTTGGCCGGCAAGGCCGTCAAGCGCGCCGCCTCCTTTTTTCCTTCCGCTGTCCATTCCGGCTTCACATCGGCCACATCGGTCCCCCCGCTTGTCACCGCCATGACTCGCGTGGAAACAGCGCACACGGCAAGCAGAGCCAGAGCGCCCCACGCTACTATTCCTAAGATTTGACGCATCAGGGCACCTGGAGTTCGAGCGTGGGTTTGATTTCCCGAGAGCCCAGAATCCCAAGACCAAACCGCGGGTTCTCCACGGCATCCATGCCGGCTCGAACCCCTTCGCGTGGCTGGATTTCGAAGTTCGCCGTTACCCTACCCTTTGCAGGAATCGTCACGTCCTGTTCAATAAGGGTGCGGGCCTGGGGATGCCAAACCAACATTTTATAGGTCCCCGGGGGGATATCGGAGACCTCGAAACGTCCTGATTGGTCGGTCGAGGTGTAATAGGGATTGTCCACCGCAAGCCCCCAGCTTTCCATGTAGGCATGAAACCCGCACTGCATCACGAAAATCCGGCGCCCCTTCGTCATATGAATCATCTGAACCGACGGCTCCCCGACCATATGCTTGTGGTAGTTGGCATCCATGGCCGCTTCCTTCGGGTGATGCGGATTCATCGGCAACGGCACATTGAACAAGACCCGCGGGCCCAAATTCGACGTTTCATAGGCTTGAATATCGTGCATGACCGGATCCATATTCACGATCTCCACCTTGTCCTGGTCACGCACAACGGTCACGAAGGGATTGAAGCGGCAGTCAATGGCCTCGATACGCGGCGCCTTAAACTTGAACGGTTTGCCCTTCTCAACGCCCGTGATCATCACGACGACATCTTTCAGGCCGCGATCCTCGCCGACGGCAAACTCTTTGAGCAGGCGAAACCCGTGTCCATTAGAAATTCTCCCGCAGTACACAGGATCAGGAAACGTGACGAGGTTGAATCCGCGCGGCACCGGTTTTCCACTCTTCAAGGTCACCTTGCCCGTCAACGTTCCCCCATTCACAACCGGAATCTCCTGATAGGCCATTGCCCCTGGAAGGCCCCAGCCAAGGCCCAACACAGACCCTACTCCCCATATCAGGATTGCCGTCATTCGCCACTGAAATCGCATTCCCATCCCCTCCCAATGAACCGCCACATCCCGACTCATGATACCTGATGAAATGAAGCGGGGGAGCCGCATTCTAGATGCAACTCCCCCACTCCCCACTTACTCTGACTCAACCCGCTACTTCAGCGCCGTCGGAAGGACCTGGCCGGGGATTGGCCGCTCGTCGGCCTTCTGGACGCCGACGTCGCTCCTGGACAGAGGCAAAATCCTCGAATCACCGGCCGGCAGGACTCTAAAATAGCCCCATTGCCCGGACTGGGAATACGGCAGCCGCTGGTTGCCCCACGTGTAATCGGCCGGGAGTTTGTAGCGACCACCCGCCGACGGGATGAACGCGTCGATGACTTCTGAGCCCGAGAACTCAACGACGCTGATGTCGTCAGCGCCCGGCATGAACGGCTCGATCGGCCACTCGTGCTTCTCCACGCTGAACATCTGGTTCTGCTCGTTGTTCGCTCCCAGCACGTGGATCCGCACCGGGTCTCCGGCATGCGCCTGGATGATCGGCGTGACCGGATCTTCCGGTTTGTCAACCTTGCAGGGCTGGAACATACGCCCAAGGTCGCATCCCTGTTCTTCCCTCGCCTTGTATGGTTCCGACCGGTAATTCACGCCCGTCAGGCCAGCCACATTTTGCACATAGGGCATGAAGCTCGTGCCGATGATGTTGTCCTCATCCTGGAAGAAGAGCGCCGCATCACGGTAGTTCGCGCGCGTCTCGTTGCCCTGGATCGTTCGATCCACAATGACGTCGGCGACCCAGCTGTTCTTCAAGGAAATATCCTCGCCGGTCTTGGGATCCCTGTATTGCGATCCCTTCGGGCCGATCACAACAGCTCCAAACAACCCGTTTCTGGGGTTCAGCATCACGTTCCCGAAATCCCAGACCAGAGACGTGATCTCTCCGTTGAACGGATGCGCATAGTACGTGTACGTCCGGCTTTCGCCCGGTCCGATCGTCTGGTCGCCCGGATTATTCCCCACGTTTGCGCCGAGCGAGTCTTTCGGGTCAAAGGCCAGCGAGAACGCCGAGAACGAAGCCCTACTGGCCGCCATCTTGTTCTTCAGATTGACTTTCACGCAATCGCCCACGTTGGCATGAAGCGTCAATGGGCTCGGCATCAGGCCGCCGGCGACTTTGGTGACTTCATCTTCGAGAACGTAAATCTTGCCCTCCGGGTTCTTTATCTGGATCTTGCGCTCGAAGTCCACCTCGATCGCATCAGCGGCTTTGGGGTTGAACTTGAGCTCTTTATCCATCGCCACCACGTTGAAGGACTTCACCGGCGCGTCGTCCGGACAGACCGATTTGGCCGGTGTCGGAATCTCGTTCCGACCGGAATAACCGGCCGGCAACTTCTGAAGGTCCGGCACCTCCTTGTCCAGCACCCGCAGGATGCCCCATGCCCCTTCAGAGAACTTGGACGAGCGACCGTTGAAGTGCAGATAGTCGCCCGGCATCAATTGCGGGCCACCGGCCTGCGGCACCACAAGATCGTACCGCTCCGCAATTCCGATGTGAATCGAGTTCTTTCGATTCGCATCACCCGCATACCGCTCGGACAGGAACGTGTGCCCGGACAGGGTCCAGGTCATCGTCTCATTCATCAGCGTATGCAACAGCCGGAATACGACGGTGTCTCCCAAGTACGCTCGAATCATGGGTGTTGAAGGATCGCCGTGTACCAGGCTGCTAAAGATCTTCGAGGCATCCGGGTTATTCGACAACCGCTTGGCGACCGGTTCAGCCCTGAAGTTCAACCCGCTTCCGGTCGTATGCGTCCCGCCGTTCAGGAACGGCATGGGGGTCATCGCAATCTTATCAGGCATCATGAAAGACACGGTCTTCCCGCCCTCCAGCGCCACCTCGATCGGCTGGCCAGGCGGATTGCCTGCCGTCACCACGTTGACCGTATGCGGCACCGTATCATGCACCTGCACCATCAACTCACGGAAGCTCCCGTTCACCCCATAGCCCACCGGCTCGACCGTGCGAATGTCCGCGATCGGGCCGCTGCGGATCGGCTTCCCCGTCTTCGGATCGTGATAGGTGGAACCTACCGGCTCGACGACCAGAGTCCCGAACCCACCGTGCGGCCAGGTCGTCGCGCCAAATGCATGGTCATGCCAGAACACCGTTCCCACATCCGCATCCACCCAGAGCCGAGAGCGCGTGAACTCCACCGTCGCAATGTCGCCGCTCGGGTGGTCGTTCTTCAGCGGCTTCTGGAACGTGATGGTGCTCCCACTGATGGAGGTGATCCGCTGGATCTCGTTGCCCTTGACGTTGTCCGCCCCGACCAACAACTCCGTCCCCACGTGGTACTGGGCCGCATTCTTGACCGTGATGCTCTTGCTGCCTTTTTTCGCCGGAGCCGTCAACACCGTGTTCATCGGAACCGGCAGCCCCTTCTTCTCCTTTTTCGTCAGCATCGTGAACGGACGGACCGACTGCTCGTAGGACATACCCGTGATTACGCCGTCGGACGCCTGGTTGTCGAACTGCAGGAAGTGCGGGTGGATGTTGATCTTGGATGATTGGAAGTTCGTGAAGTCGTCGTCCACCCACTCGCTGGTCAGCGTGTAATCCACGCAATCGTAAACGTTGGCACGGAAGACCAGCGGGTATTTAAGGTCATTGTTCTTGCGGACGGCTTCCTCCTCTTCATGCAGGACATAGATGAGGCCGTTCTGATCCACCATGGGCGGCTCTTTGCCATGCCCCTTGCTGATCTCGATCGGCAATCTAATGAAGTGGATGTTGTAGTACTTGCGTCCTGCGTTCTCCGGGCAGAGACTCCACACGCCCTGCTCGCCCGGCTTCGCCGGATCCGCGCTCCGGCTGCCGTCCTCTTCCTGGTGGATCATTTCCAGCCACGGCGCCGGATTGTGATTCGGCGCAAACATCACGCGCTTGCCGAAGTGGGGCCTGAGATGCGGCCAGGAGACCTTGCCGGTCGTCGGCTCAAACAGGATCGGCTGCCGTTCTCCCGGCGTCTTGGACTTATACTTGGGGTTGGCGATGGTGCTTTCTTTTTCGGTCATCGCCATGTGGCCTTTCCAAGCCCAATCCAGCACGGTCGCATCGTAAGAGACGATCTGTCCCTTCTCATCGTCCTTGTGGCCGGGCTTGCCCTGGGTCGGAAGCTGCATTTCCACCCAGTCCTTGATCGTGACAAGGGCCGGATTGCTCTTCCAGTTCGTCTTTCCTTTTTCGACGATCTGGAAAGTCTTCCCAAACCAATCGACGGTCTTGCCGACCAATTTATCCGAAGTTACGCCGGACTTGATCCGGCCCTTGCGATCCGGCAATTCGCGGAGATCCGGCATCACATCGGTGTGCTGGTCGCCCTGTTGCATGGTGTTGTACACCCGCCAGTAGCCCCACATGCCGGCCACGTAATGATGCGCGACGTGGCAGTGGAAGAGGAAATCACCAGCCAGTTGCTGGCACAGACCCGACCCGCATTCCGTATCAAGGTCGAGCGCTTCCGACGGCCCGATGACTTCCACGTCCACGCGGTCAGATTTGGTCCGGATGACCGGGTATTTCACCGGCCCGTTCTTGGCCGCATGCCAGAGCGGCATTTCATCGCTGGAGCGAGGGCTTCGCAGCCAGCGGATCGTGCCGCCGTGCGGGTGGTGAGAGTGGAACACTTCCGATCCCCCATGGACCAGCCGGAACTTCGCGGGATCGCCGAGATATGAGCGCGGGATGGTGGTCGGCGCATCACCGAACGTGTAGGAACTGTACCCCATGGATTCGTCCTCGAACCCGAAGTACTCGTGCTGAACGTGCATGTTGTTGATGCCGAACGGCTCGCTGCGGTAATTGAGCGCGCGACCGCCAGGACGGTAAGCGTCGGTCAGCGGGTCCCGCTGCGGCAGGAAGTCTCCCTTCTTATTCACGGGGCGGAAGGCTTCGTCGCCAACCTCATGGTAGATGAGCACGAATTCCCTGAAGTCCGGGCCGCCCGGAGTATCGATGATTGCTTGCCAGCCGCTCCGCATCTCGGTGGGCTCACCCTTGCCAAGCGGGTCCAGGTACCGAGACCCTTTCGGTTCTACCACGAAAGTGCCGAACATCCCCAGCACCGTCAATTCACGATCATTGCTGTATGAATGGAACTGACGGCCGCCTTCCTGGGTGTTGGGGTGGATGTACCATTCCATCTCCACGCTCTTGCCTTTCGCGGCCACTGAATCAGCGTTCGTCGTCGTGGCGGGTTTTCCGGTCGCGCTGATCAACATGCTGGATCCGTGGATATGCAGGCTTACCGCCTCGCCTCCTTCCAGCGCGTTTCGCAACGTGATGCGCACGCAATCGCCCTGGTTCCCGCGAATGACGAGTGGCTGGATGTAATCACCCTGGATTCCGTTGGTCACGGCGCCGGGATCGTACTGATCCTTCTCGTTTTCACGAGCCGCCCTGTTCTTGGCCTCTTCGGCACGGACCTTTTCAAGGTTCTCCGTGAGCACGTACATGTAACCGGGGTAGAAGTCGAGCCACTGGTTCAGCGTAATCTCCATGTTGATCGCGGAGATATCGTACTTCTTAACAGGAGCGGTTGAAGGGCATCGTCCGCCAGCGACGGCCACCGGCTCAGTATTCGGCTGCGAGGCCAGCAGAAAGCCCTGGCCGTCGTACTGGTGCATCGTAGACATGCCGTTGAACATGCCGGTATTCGTGGCCTGCCCGGTCTGCACTTGCCGCGTCATCTGTTCCATGAGCCGGTTATGTTGCATCTCGACCAGCGCGGATCGGGAGGCGCGGCCCGACATGGCGTCTTCCACGATCGTCTGGCCTTTGAGCCTCTGCGCCCACGGCTCCTTGGAATTGTCAATCATGCCCATCGCGGCATGATTGACCTCGTGCCCTTTATGGGCATCCGAGTCGGCAGCGAGAACACCGGCTGGAACGACGAGCGCTGCTGCAACAAAAAGGAGGGAGAGGAGCGGATGAAAAAGCGGACTACGGACGTCTGACGTTTTCATGGACTGGCCTCCTGAACAAAATATGCCCCCGAAAATTATCTGAAAAATCACTCCTGGTGAGCGTGAGACAAGTATATCCTACTGCGTGAAGGTTGTACCAGGGCGGAGTTGTTTTTAGCGCATTCCCCAATCGGGTGTCAAGTGCCAAAAAGGTGGCAGGTTCAAGGATGGCGGCCACGAAATCTTAGCAGAGTTGCCCATTGAACTGGCAGGGCTTGTACCGGGTTCGATCGAAGTCGACGTTCTCCTGGTACACGACTTCGTTCCCGTTCACACCATCCTGCTCCGGATCCGACCAGAGCATGTGGTTCCACCAGTAGAAAAACGGAAATCGCGCGGCGTAGTAAATCGGATTGCCGAATTCGTTCCGAAGTTGCTCCCGGATGCGGCGGCCGGTGACATAATCCACCTTCCCGTCGCTCTTGAGGGAATACAGCATCAAATAGAGCCCTGATTCATTGTCGAGCAGTTCGTCGACACGCGTGGTCTCATCAGGTTCCACCGGCAAGGGAGAACCTGCGTGGACGCCGGGGAGAACCCCCCAGAGCAGACAGGCAGCCAGGATTATCGGCAAAAATACGCGCGAAGGCACAGATTCCCCTTTCCCTCAGACTATTGACTATCAAACCAGTCGAGAGATTGCAAGATTTCCCGCTTTTTCCTACCATGCGGTGATGCCCCGCACCGGCCGGAATATCCCGAGCGGCTTGATCCTTCCCGTCACGTTCTATGCCCGACCGACCCTCCAGGTGGCACGTGGCCTGCTCGGAAAACATCTGGTGCGCGAAACGGCCGCGGGCCTGCGGGCCGGGCGGATCATCGAGGTGGAAGCTTACGTCGGATTCCATGATCGCGCCTCCCACGCTTCCCGAGGACGCACCAAACGCACGGAGGTCATGTTCGGCCCGCCCGGTCGGGCATACGTGTACCTGATCTACGGCATGTACCACTGCTTGAACGTGGTGACGGAGCGCGCCGACTTCCCGGCGGCCGTTTTGATCAGAGCGGTGCAGGACGAAAGCGTACTCATTGACGGTCCCGGTCGTCTCTGCCGCTCGTTCACGATAGACCGCGAACTCAACTTTCACGACCTGACGACCGGTAAAGCCCTCTGGATCGAAGATCGCAGGGAGCGGATTCACCGAACTGCGATTAGCGCCTTGCCCCGCATCGGCGTGGACTACGCGGGAGCGTGGGCCGCCAAACCATGGCGCTTCCGTCTGAAGGTGTGAAGGTCGAAAAACGAACGGCGCCGGTCTTCGTGAGACCCGGCGCCGTTCGCAGGCAATAGACAGAGCTTACGGCTTGGACTCGTCCTTCTTCTTCTCCTTGCCCATCGTGCCCATGGTCTCGGTCGGCTTCTGGCCCTTCTTGAAGCCGCGGGTCTTCCCCTCTTCGGCTTCCGCAGGCTTCTCGCCCTGCTTGATGTCCTTCTTCTCAGCCGACGCCTCGGACTTGGGTTTCCCCTCGGTCCCTGCGAAGCTCACCGTCGCCCCCCCGGCCACCAACCCGAGGGCCAGGCCCACTGCTAAAAGCTTCTTCATCTCCATACGTCCTCCTTTATGCTCCGTTACGCCTACGCCGCCCCAAGATTCAGAGAGAGCTTACGGCTTGGACTCGTCCTTCTTCTTCTCCTTGCCCATCGTGCCCATGGTCTCGGTCGGCTTCTGGCCCTTCTTGAAGCCGCGGGTCTTGCCCTCTTCGGCTGCCGGCGCCTTGTCGCCCTGCTTGATGTCCTTCTTCTCAGCCGACGCCTCGGACTTGGGTTTCCCCTCGGTCCCTGCGAAGCTCACCGTCGCCCCCCCGGCCAGAAACGCGAGGGCCACGCCCACTGCTAAAAACTTCTTCGTATCCATGTCGTCCTCCTTTGTGATTGACCGCCCGGTCGCTGGCCCTGCGAGAGCCGTGAATCGACCATTCGTTGCCGTTATACTTTCGCCAACACTCCTTGATTGACTTCCTCGACCTTCTGCCGGCCCATGAGAATCTCTACAAGCGCCATCGCAAACTCCATCGCCGTCCCGGGACCCCGGCTTGTCACCAACTTGCCGTCAATCACCACCCGCCCTTCATCGTATAGGGCGCCGGGCAACTGCGCTTGTACGGACGGATGGCTGGTCAACTTCCGCCCTTCGATCATACCATGAGCAGCCAAAACCGTCGGGGCTGCGCATATGGCGGCGATGTACCGCTCGCCTTCCTGGAAATAACGCAAAAGTCGGGCCACGCGAGGATCCTTCTGCAGGATCTGTGTACCTTTGAGGCCTCCTGGCAGGACAACCATGTCAAAATCTGACGCCTTCACCTCATCTAAGGACAGATCTGGCACGAGTTTAATCCCTGTCCGGCCTTCAACGGCACAGGGGGGGGCCCCGGCTTCCACCCCGGCAATCGTGACGGAAATCCCTGCACGGCGTAGGATGTCCACGACCGTGACGGCTTCAATTTCCTCAAACCCATGAGCCAGCGGCACCACCACCCGTTTCATGACTACGTACGACTCGCATGGACCATATAGACCATCTCAGGCACAACGTCGCCCAAATCAGGCGATTCGAGAGTCCCTCGTGATATTGTTATATGATTGTGCCCCCATTGATACGCCTTGTCAATGCGCCAAATCTTGACATTGGAAGAGGCCTCTGTTAGCGTGGCCGACGAAAACATCCATCGGGAGATTCCCTCCCGCGCTCTTGCATAAGGAGCCGTCGCGATGGCAGAGAACACGGCCGATATCGACCTGACGCCCCTGACCGCCGCTCTCACCAAACTGGCGGAGGACATGGCGAGAAAGATGGTGCAGGACACGCTGCCCGGCTTGGTGGGAAAAGCCGTCGCCGAGGAGAAGGTCCTGATCACAGAGACCGTCCAAGAAGTTGTACGCAAGGCGTTGCCGGACCTCCTCAAGCCGATTGTTGAACAGGCCGCCAAGGAAATCATCGAAAAAGTGGCGCGCGACGTAGTCGGCGAGGTGGCTGAAACCGAAGTCAAGAAAGAGATCGAGCGCCTGACCGCCGGGGTCTAGGCCTCCGTCCACCCCCGTCTCCCTTCCTGTCTTTTCCGCTCCCGTGCTAGGATAGCGCCCCGTGGAAAAATCCTACGATCCGAAACAGGTTGAGACACGCTGGTACCGGACCTGGTCCGAACGCGGCTATTTCCATGCCTCCGTGGCGGCGGAAGGCCGTCCCTACGTGATCGTCATTCCGCCTCCCAACATCACCGGCTCATTGCATATGGGGCACGCCCTGAACAACACGATCCAGGACATCCTGATCCGCTGGCGCCGGATGCAGGGCCTGAACGCCTTGTGGGTGCCGGGGACCGACCATGCGGGCATCGCCACGCAGAACGTCGTGGAGAAGCAGTTGCTGGCGGAAGCCGCCTCGCGCGACAAACTGGGCCGGGACCGTTTCATCCAGAGGGTCTGGGAGTGGAAAGCGCAATTGGGCGGCACGATCATCGAGCAGCTCAAACGGCTGGGGTCGTCGTGTGACTGGGATCGGTTGCGGTTCACGATGGACGACGGCCTGTCCAAGGCCGTGCGCGAAGTGTTCGTCCGGCTTCATGAAGACGGCCTGATTTATCGCGGGAAGCGGCTGATCAACTGGTGCCCCCGCTGCCTCACGGCCCTCTCCGATATCGAGGTGGAACATGCAGACACCGCCGGCAAGCTCTACCACATTCGCTACCCTCTTGCGGACGATCCGGCAACGCATCTGACTGTCGCGACGACGCGGCCTGAAACCATGCTGGGGGACACCGGCGTGGCCGTTCATCCCGAAGACCCTCGCTACAACCGCTTTATCGGAAAGAGCGTCGCGCTGCCCCTGACCCAACGCTGCGTCCCGATTGTGGGAGACCCCATTCTCGTGGACCGGGAATTCGGCACCGGCGCGGTCAAGATCACGCCCGCCCATGACTTCAACGACTTCGAGGCGGGGCTCCGCCACGATCTTGCCCGGCTGGCCGTCTTCGATCAGCACGCGCGCATGGATGCGTCAGGTTTGCGTGAAGCGCACGTGGAAGAGGCGCTCCGCGAGCGCCTCACGTCCCAGCCGGTCCAGAAGGCGCGGGCCCTTGTGGTCGAAGCGCTGGAGAACGGAGGATTCCTGGCCAAGGTCGAGGACCACGCCATGGCGCTCGGCAAATGCTACCGCTGCAAGACGGTAGTGGAGCCCTATCTCTCGCCGCAGTGGTTCGTGAAGATCCAGCCGCTCGCCGAGCCGGCGATCAAGGCCGTCGAATCGGGACAGATCCGTCTGATTCCAGAGCAGTGGACGAACAACTACCTCGGCTGGATGCGGGACATCAAGGACTGGTGCATCTCGCGGCAGATCTGGTGGGGCCATCAGATCCCGGCCTGGTACTGTCGGAACTGTAACGCGGAGTCCATTCTCGAGACCATTTCGCCCAAGTCCTTGACGATCACGTCTGAGGCCAAGCCCATGGTGGCCCGAACGGCGCCCTCTCACTGTCCGGATTGCGGCCAACATGACTTCGTCCGTGATCCCGACGTCCTGGACACGTGGTTTTCCTCCGCGCTCTGGCCGTTCTCGACGCTGGGCTGGCCGGACCAGACCCCCGAGCTCAAAAAGTTCTACCCCACGTCCACGTTGGTCACCGGGTTCGACATCCTCTTCTTCTGGGTCGCGCGGATGATCATGATGGGCCTCAGGTTCATGGGACCGGCCCCCTTCAAGGACGTCTATATCCACGCCCTGGTGCGGGACGCCGAAGGCCAGAAGATGAGCAAGTCCAAGGGGAACGTGATCGATCCCTTGGCGGTGATGGACAAGTACGGCACCGACGCTTTGCGGTTCACGCTCGCCGCGATGGCCTCACCGGGCCGGGACATCAAGCTCTCGGAAGAGCGGATCGAGGGCTACCGCAACTTCGCCAACAAACTCTGGAACGCCGCCCGGTTCATCCTGATGAACCTGGAAGGCCCTCGCGCAGAAGCCCCGTTGGCCGAGCGGCCCATCCCCGACCGCTGGATCATGAGCCGGCTCCACCGGTGCATCGGGGACGTCAACCGCTCGCTGGAGGAATACCGGTTTGACGAAGCGTCGAACGCCGCCTATCACTTCATCTGGAACGAGTACTGTGATTGGTATGTGGAACTCGCCAAACCCGCACTTGCCGACAAGGAATCCCGGAACGCCGCGCTCACACGTACGACCCTGGTGGAGAGCTTCGAGGCCCTCTTGCGCCTGTTGCATCCCTTCATGCCATTCATCACTGAGGAAATCTGGCAGACGATTCCGCACACAGGCGACAGCATCATGGTCGCACAATATCCGCAAGCGGACTCACGCCTGGAAGATCCGGCAGCCGAGCGTGAGATCGCCATCATTCAGAGCGTCGTCTCAGGCGTGCGCGACATCCGTGGAGCCCACGGGATCACACTCGCGAAGAAGCTGCCTGCGCTCGTTCAAGCCGACAACGAAGCGCTCGAGCGTCACTTCGCAGCACACTATACGACAATAACCACGCTCGCGGGCCTCAGTGACCTGAAGGCCGGAAAAGAAGTGCAGCCGCCCAGTCAGGCAGCTTCGGCGGCGATTACTCTTCCCGACGGAGGCCTTGCCCAGCTATACGTGGACACGGCTGGCCTCATTGACGTCGGTAAGGAAAAAGCCAGGATCGAGAAGCGCCTGAAAGAACTCACTACTCAAATGGAACAGGATGAAAAGAAACTCTCGAAGCCGGACTTTGTTGCGAAAGTGCCCCCGGATGTCTTGAAGAAAACAAAAGCGCGTCACGAGGAGTGCAAGGCCGAGCACGACAAGCTGTCCGCTGAGCTTCGCCGTTTCGGCGAAATGGGCGGAGACGCAGCGTGAACATTCGCGACATCGTCGCCAGGGCTCTGGCCGAAGACTTCGGCGCGGGGGATGTGACCACGCAGTCGCTCTTTCCTGAAGGCGTCCCCGCCGTCGGAACGGTCGTCGCCGAGGAATGTGAGGGGCTTGTCGTCGCCGGCCTGGCCGTCGCCGTCGAAGTCTTCCGGCAAGTGGACCCGTCCCTGGCATGCGCTCCGAACGTCGCGGACGGCGATCGAGTCCCGCGCGGAGCCACGGTGCTCACCGTCACCGGCGATGGCCGTTCCGTCCTGAAAGGCGAGCGCGTGGCCTTGAATTTCCTTCAGCGGCTGTCCGGAATCGCCACCCTCACGGCGAAGTTCTGCGAGGCCGTGAAAGGCACCCGCGCCCGCATCCTGGACACCAGAAAAACGACGCCGGGCCTGCGGGCGCTGGAAAAATGGGCCGTCACGCTCGGCGGCGGCCACAACCACCGCTCCAGCCTGGCGGACGGCATTCTCATCAAGGACAACCACCTCGCCCTGGCAGGCGGCGATATCGCGCGCGCGTGCAGACTGGCCCGCGAGCGGGCGCCCCACGGGCTGAAAATCGAAGCCGAGGTTCGGACGCTCGAGGACGTGCGGGCCGCGCTCGACGGAGGCGCCGACATCATCCTTTTGGACAACATGGACGTGCCGTCGATCCGAAAGGCCGTCGAGCAGGTTAAAGGCCGTGCCGTTATCGAAGTGTCCGGCGGTGTATCCCTGACCAACGTCCTGGAGATCGCCGCCGCGGGACCGGACTATATTTCCGTCGGCGCGCTCACGCACTCGGCACCGGCCTCCAACCTCAGCATGGATATCGTCCCGCGGTGACCACACCGTCCGCTTCCCCCCTCTCGCTCGAAACAATCCGCGAGTACCTGAACACCCGTGCGATCGGCGCGACCCTCTCCGTCCACGAGGAGGTGGACTCGACGAACCGCCTCCTGGCCGACCTCGCGCGCGCGGGCGCCTCGCACGGCACCGTCGTGGCCGCCGAGTCCCAGACGGCAGGCCGCGGACGGCTAGGGCGCCCATGGGTCTCTCCCCCCGGCGTGAACCTGTACGCCTCCATCCTGTTGACGCCAGCAACCACATCGAGCGCGCTCACCTGGATTCCTCTGCTGGCCGCGGTCGCGGTCGTACGAGCAATCAAGGCCCTGATCGGCCTCTCCCTCGAGGTGAAATGGCCGAACGACGTGCTTGCTTCACGGGACGGAGAGGGACGCAAGCTGGCCGGCATCCTGGTTGAAGCAATCAGCAGTGATCAGGCAGGAGAAAAAGCCGTGGCGGTCGGGATCGGCATCAACGTGAACATGCCGGCCGAGGCGTTCCCGGAAGACCTGCGCTCCTCCGCCACGTCACTCTTGATTGAAACCGGCCACCCCATCGAACGCGCTCCTCTCCTGGCGGCGTTGCTCGGCGAGGTGGAATGTCTGTACGATGAACTCTGCGAACACGGGCCCGGAGCGATCGCGATCAACTACCGAAGCCTCTGCGGCACCCTGGGACGGCAGGTTCGGATCGAGTTGGCCGGGAGCGGTCAGGTCGAAGGCACAGCCGAAGGGCTCGCGCCTGACGGCGCGCTACGCTTGAGAATCGGCGAAGGGAAAATCCTCGAAATCCGGGCCGGCGATGTCGTACACTTACGGTGACTTTATGCTACTCGCGATCGACATCGGGAACACGAACATCGTCTGGGGCGTCTTCGACGGCGACAAGCTCGTCGCCGACTGGCGCATAGGCACTGACCACTCCAAGACGACCGACGAGTACGCCATCCTCCTGCTGGATCTCCTGCGGGTGGAAGGCATCGGCCCGGCACGCGTGGACGGCGTCATCCTGTCCAGCGTCGTTCCCCCGCTGACGCCTCAGTTCGAGGAACTGGCCGAGCTCTACTTTCACTGCCTGCCGCTGATCGTCTCCGCCGAACTGGAAACGGGATTGACCATCAAATACGCCAACCCACTCGAAGTGGGAAGCGACCGGATCGTCAACGCGGCGGCGGCCTACCGCCAGTACGGAGGCCCCATCATCATCGTCGATTTCGGCACCGCCACCACCTTCTGCGCGGTCACGGCCGACGGCGAGTATCTGGGCGGCGCGATTGCTCCAGGACTCCGGATTTCCGCCGAGGCTCTCTATGCCCGGGCCGCTAAACTTCCCAAGATTGAGCTGGCCCGTCCCAAGTCCGCAATCGGCCGGGATACCGTGTCCAGCATGCAGGCCGGCCTGGTGTTCGGCTATGCCGGGCTGGTGGATGAACTCGTGCGCCGGATCCAGCAAGAGTTGGGCCGGGACTGCTTCGTCTTGGCGACCGGTGGCCTCGCAGGGCTCATCGCGCCGGAGGCCCATTCGATCCGTGCGGTTCGGCCGAACCTGACCCTTGAAGGCCTTGCCCTCCTGTACGCCCTGAACAGACCTTCCTGACCCCGCCGTTCACTGAAAGAATTTCCAGGAAACACCGCTTCTTGGCTTGATTATGGGCGCAGCATGGCTACTCTACAAAGCTGAAACGCAGCGGGACCGGTGCGATGAAAAAATCATCTGAAAAAACAAGCGAGTGCGAGAACTCCAGGAGTACGGATTCACCCGGCGAGGAAGCCGGACAATCTCCCCCGAGTCCCGATGAAAAAGACTCTGTGGCCGCCGTTGATGAACTCAAAGCCGTCCAAGACCGTTACCTGCGATTGGCCGCCGAGTTCGAGAATTACAAGAGGCGGGCCCAGAAGGATCAGGCGGAGTACACCAAGTACGCCAACGAACGGCTTCTGAAGGACATGCTGACTGTTCTGGACAATCTGCAGCGAGCGCTGCAGCACGCGCAACAGCCCGGCGGCACCAACGGCCTGGTTCAGGGCGTCGAACTGACGTGCAAGCATTACGTCGAGACCCTCAGCCGGCACGGCGTCAAAGAGATCCCCAGCGTGGGGCTCCCCTTCGATCCCACCGTTCATCAGGCCGTCGCCTTGGTCGATGCCCAGGAAGGACAAGCGCCGAACACGATCGTGGCGGAACACGAAAAGGGCTATTATCTGTATGACCGCGTCCTGCGTCCGGCCATGGTCACGGTGGCCACACTGAACAAGACCGCTGAGGACCAAGAAGGGTAGAAGGGAAGGAGAGAGCACATGGGTAAAGTCATCGGGATTGATTTAGGAACAACGAATTCCTGCGTGGCCATCATGTCGGGAGGCGATCCGGTCGTCATCGCCAACGCGGAAGGAAACCGGACCACGCCCTCCATCGTCGGGATCACCGACAAAGGGGATCGACTGGTCGGACAGATCGCAAAGCGCCAGGCCATCACGAACCCGGAGAATACCATTTACTCGATCAAGCGTCTGATCGGCCGGAAGGCCGAGTCGAAAGAGGTCCGCGAAGCCACCAAGCGGCTACCGTACAAGGTTACCTCCGCTTCGAACGGCGACGCCCACGTCGAGATCCGCGGCAAACGGTACAGCCCCGCCGAGATCTCCGCCATGATCCTCCAGAAGATGAAGCAGACCGCCGAGGACTACCTGGGCGAGCCGGTGACGGAAGCCGTCATCACGGTGCCCGCCTACTTCGACGACAGCCAGCGCCAGGCCACCAAGGACGCGGGGCAGATCGCGGGCCTCAACGTGCTCCGCATCATCAACGAGCCGACGGCCGCGTCCCTGGCCTATGGCCTGGACAAGAAGAAGGACGAGCGGATCGCGGTCTACGACCTGGGCGGCGGCACGTTCGACATCTCCATCCTGGAGATCGGCGACGGGGTGTTCGAGGTCAAGTCCACCAACGGCGATACGTTTCTCGGCGGCGATGATTTCGACCAACGGGTCATGGACTGGCTGGTCGAGGAGTTCAAAAAGGACCAGGGGATCGATCTGAAAAAGGACCGCATGGCCCTTCAGCGGCTGAAGGAAGCGGCCGAGCGGGCCAAGATCGAGCTGTCCTCCTCCCAGGATACCGAAATCAACCTACCGTTCATCACGGCCGACGCCGGCGGGCCGAAGCATCTCGTGATCAAGCTGACGCGGGCCAAGCTCGAACAGTTGGTGGACGATTTGATCCAGCGCACCATCGAGCCGTGCAAGAAAGCGCTGGGCGACGCCGGGATCACGGCCAAGGAGGTGGACGAAATCGTGCTGGTCGGCGGCATGACTCGCATGCCCAAGGTCATTCAATTGGTGCGCGACTTCTTCGGCAAGGAGCCGCACAAGGGCGTCAACCCCGACGAGGTCGTGGCAGTCGGCGCGGGGATCCAGGGCGGCGTGCTGAAGGGCGAGGTCAAGGACGTGCTCCTGCTGGACGTGACCCCGCTGACTCTCGGCATCGAGACGCTGGGCGGCGTGTTCACGCGCCTCATCGAACGCAACACGACCATCCCGACGAAGAAAAGCCAGATTTTCTCCACCGCGGCCGACGGCCAGACGGCGGTGACGATCAACGTGCTGCAGGGTGAGCGGGAAATGGCGGGCGACAACAAGTCTCTGGGCCATTTCGACCTCGTCGGCATTCCGCCCGCCCCTCGCGGCGTGCCGCAGATCGAAGTGTCGTTCGACATCGACGCGAACGGCATCGTCCACGTGGCGGCCAAAGACATGGCGACGCAGAAGGAGCAGTCGATCCGGATCACGGCGTCCAGCGGCCTGAACAAGGACGAGATCGACAAGATGGTCAAGGACGCCCAGGCCCACGCGGCGGAGGACAAGAAAAAGCGCGAGCTCGTGGAAGTCCGCAACGAGGCCGACAACCGCATCTACGGCGTCGAAAAGCTCCTCGCCGAGCACGGCGACAAGATCGGCGAAGACGACCGCAAGAAGATTCAGGAGGAGATCGCGGCGGCCCGCAAGGCGATGGAGAGCAACGACCTGGAGGCCATCCGGACCGCCACCCAGAACCTGGTCAAGGCGTCGCAGAAGATCGGCGAGGAAATGTACAAGCGCACGGCGGCCGGCGGCGGCGCGGGCACGTCCGGGCCGGACGGAAGCGGGAGCGAGGGCCAGACCGGCGGCGCGGAGAGCGCCCACGGCGACGAGAAAGTCGTGGATGCCGAGTACACCGAAGTGAACAAGGATAAAAAATGATCGTGGCTCGCCTTGACGCGCCATGGCCGCAACGGTGAAACGCGACTATTACGAGACCCTCGGCGTCGACCGGAACGCCAGCGAGGAGGAGCTCAAGAAAGCCTACCGCAGGCTCGCGCGCCAGCACCATCCCGACACCCACTCGGGCGAAAAGGAGAAAAAAGCCGCCGAGGAGAAGTTCAAGGAAATCAACGAGGCCTACGCCGTCCTCAGCGACCAGGACAAGCGCCGGCGCTATGACGCATTCGGCCACGCCGACGGCGCGCAGGGCTTTGAGGGATTCGGCCAGGGCGGGTTCGGCGACGTTTTCAACGACATCTTCGAAGACTTTTTCGGAGGACGACAGGGCGGGCAGCGGGTCTTTCGCGGCGCCGACATCGAATACCGCCTGACGCTGGCCTTCGAAGACGCGGTGTACGGCAAAGAGGTCTCCCTGAAGATTCCCCGGTGGGAGACCTGCAAAGTATGCCGGGGCAGCGGCGCCCAGAGCCCCGACCATGTCAAGACCTGCCAGAGCTGCAAGGGCGCCGGCCAGCTCCGGTTCCAGCAGGGCTTCTTCACCATCAACAAAACGTGCGGGCGGTGCCAGGGCTCCGGTCACACCATCACCGCCTACTGTCCGACGTGCCGCGGCCAGCAGCGGGTGCGGACGGAACGCGTCCTGAACGTGCACATCCCGGCCGGCGTCGAAACCGGCACGCGCCTTCGCTTGGCGAACGAAGGCGAGCTGGGCGAAAACGGCGGCCCCCCCGGCGACCTCTACGTGCTGATGAACGTCACGGCGCATCCCCTGTTCACCCGCAAGGGGAACGACATTATCTGCGAGGTGCCCATCAGCTTCGCCGTGGCCGCGCTCGGCGCCAAGATCAAGGTGCCGACGTTGAACGGGGAGCAGACGGTCATCAAGATCGGGCCGGGCACCCAGCACGACAAGATCTTCCGGCTCAAGGGCCTGGGGGCTCCCAGCCTGCGGGGCAACGGGACCGGCGATCAGCTCATCCGCGTGAAAGTCGAGATCCCCGCCAAGCTGACCCCGAAGCAGAAAGAGCTCCTGGAAGAATTCGCCAAGGCCGGCGGCGAGTCGCTCGACGCCGAAGGCAGCGGCCTCGTCGACAAGATGAAGAACCTGTTCGAGTAGCCCGGACTCTCCGGCTTCATGCCTGTTTTCTTCATCGAGCGGGAGGCCATTGAGGGAGAAACGGTCTCCATCACCGGCCCACTGGCCCGCCACTTGAAGGGAAGCCTCCGCACACATCCCGGCGAGAACGTCTGGCTCGCGGAAGCGGGCGGCCCGCGCTACGAGGTCCGGATCACCGCCGCGGACCGCGACCGCCTGACCGGCCGGGTCCTTTCCGCAACCCCTCTTCCTCCCCCACGTCTCCCGCGCATCACGGTGGGGGTCGCCCTCATCAAAGGCGACGGCATGGAATGGGCGATCCAGAAAGCGACCGAGTTCGGCGCGGCCCGACTGGTCCCTCTCATCACCGCCAGAACCGTCGTGCGCCCCAACGCCACGCGCGCCAGCCATCAGACACGGCGCTGGCAGAGCATCGCCCTGGAGGCCGCGCAGCAGAGCATGCAGTGGGACGTGCCGACCGTGGCGGAGCTGGAATCATTCGACGCCTGGTGCGCCGCACCCGATACAAGCGCCTGCCGGCTGATCCTGTGGGAGAAACCGGGCGGACGATCGCTCCGTGACCGGCTCCGCGGGCAACCTCGTCCCGATTCCGTGACGCTGGCGGTCGGGCCGGAAGGCGGGTTCGTTCCCGGAGAGATCGAACTGGCGGAGCGGCATGGATTCGAAGCCGTCTCGCTGGGGACCCGGATTCTGCGGTCGGAGAGCGCCGTCCTCGCGGCGCTGGCCCTCGTGCAGTACGAATGGGGGGATCCGGGCTAGGGAATCACGATCTTCACGATCGTGCCCTTGTCGCCCACCGCAATCCCCTGTTTCCCGTTCAGGAACACCGTCCCGTAGAGCGTGGTATGAGGGCCGCGTCCGTACGGAGCCCATTTGAACCCTCCGTCCGTGGTTCTGAGTATGGTGCCCCGGTCCCCGACGACCCAGCCGTTCTTGAAGTCCGTGAACGCCATGCCCGTCAGGTCCGCCGGCTGGGGCAGGGACCGATCCTCCCACTTGGCGCCGCCATCAAGGCTCCGGAGAAGAACGCCCCCGTTGCCTGCAATCCAGCCGACCGTCGGATCGGGAAAGGCGATATCAAACAGGGTGCTGTGCGTCTGGCTGACCTGCGTCCCCCACGTGCGACCGCCGTCCTTCGTCGCCAGGACGGTGCCCAGCGCCCCCACCGCCCACCCGACCTTTTCGTCCAGGAACAGGACGCTGTAGAGGTTGGCGCGGCTGCCGGTCGCCTGGTCCTGCCACGTGCTCCCACCGTCGTCGGTCGACAGGATCGTTCCATCCGCGCCGGCGACCCACCCATGACGGGAGTCGAGGAACATGACGTCGAACAGGTTGGCGACGGTGCCGCTCTTGCGCGGCGTCCACCTGGCGCCGCCGTCCGTCGTCGCGAGCATCGTGCCGTTCGCCCCGACCGCCCAGCCCGTTTTCGGCGTGAGAAAGGCGATATCGTACAGGCTTTCCTGGCTTCCGCTCTTTTGCGGCTTCCAGGTCGCGCCGCCGTCCGCGGTCGCGAGAATCGTGCCGCCGCCGCCGACCACCCAGCCGGCCGACGGCGAGGCGAAGGCGACTCCATACAACGTCAGGGTCGTCCCGCTCTTCACCACGCGCAGCGGTTCGGCGGCCCACGGAAGGGCGGCCGAGATCAGGCCGGCCGCTCCCGCGAGCGTCGCGACGCCGACCGCGCGGAGCAATCCCCTGCTGTTCATCACTGCTCAGACCCGCCGCTTGGGGTCTTTTTCATGTATTCCGAGGTGATCTTGTCGAGCCCTGTCGGCGTGAAGGAGCCCGCCTGGATCTGTATCCATTCCTTGTCCTTGCAGCAGGTTCCGTCCGGCAGCATGTCCCAGGAGCCGCGACTGATCAGCACCGTCCCGGGCACGGCGACCTGGGGCACACGCACCTTGATCTCGGTATCGGTCCAGCTCTCGACATAGCCGGCCACGTGGCTGGCCTTGACGAAATCCTTGTTCGCCGGGAAGAGCACGGCGGTCCGGGCAATGTTCTCCGTGAACTGCGTGAGCTTGCTCTGGTGGGCTTCCCGGGAAATGTTGTCCATCGTGCGCTCGTCGGTCTTCAGGAACTCCCCGAAGCCGCTCCCCGTGATGGTGATCAACCCGCCGACTTCCGCCGTCTTGGGCGTGAGCGCCGAGACCGCGGGCACCGCCAGCGTGAAGGCGCCGCCCTCCACCGAGGCGAACCCCCGCTCCGCGCAGCACGTGCCGTCCGGTTTGGCCGTGCCGGCGCTCCGGCGGACCACCAACGGGCCGCTCCTGGCGCTCACCGGCACCCACACGTCGATGGCCCGGTCCGACCACTGAAACACCCGGGCGGGCACGTCCCCGAAGAGGACCTGGTTGGAACCGCCCTCGTAAAACACTCCGAAGTTCTCCCCGCTGATCGTGATCAGCGCGCCGACGGGCGCCGTGTCCGGGACGAACCCGATGACCTTGTGGGGCGTCAGCCGAAACTCGCCCACCACCCGGGATTGCCCTCCCCGCTTCAGCGTCACCGGCCCCGACGACCCCTTGAGCGGAAACATCGCGCGGATTTGGGTGTTGGTCCACTTGAGAATCGGGGCCGGGACCCCGTTGAACAGCACCATGTCCTCGCCCGGCTTGCGCCGGCCGAACCCGCCTCCGGAGAGGATCACGGGGCTGCCCAAGGGCCCCTCCGTCGGCTCCAGAATGATGGAGGTCAGCACCGTGAACGTCACCGGAGACGTGACGCTGTACTCGACTGGAGCGCAGCAGGAGCCGTCGGGCAAGGGGTCCATGGAGGCGACTCTTACCACCAGTGGTCCGGTTGTCGCATTCGACGGCACCTTCACTTCAATTCGCGAGTCACGCCACTGCACCACCTCAGCCGCAACGCCGTTGACCTGCACCTCGCTCACCCCGAACGGCATCAACGTATCTTTCATGCCCATGGTCGGGCCGAAGTTGCGCCCGATTATTTGCACCGTCGCGCCTGGGGCGGCTTCTTTCGGCGAGAGTTCCTTGACGGTCGGCACGTCGACGGTGAAGGTGCCTGCAGGCTTGGTCTTTTTGCCGGCTTTGATCATCACCGGGCCCGTGGCCGCCTTGTGCGGGACCCTGGCGACGATGCGGGTGTCCTCCCAATGCTCGACCAGGCCCGGGGCCTTGCCGAAGAGGACGGTATTGTCCCTGGTCGAGACGAATTTCCCGAATCCCTCGCCGGTGATGGTGATCGCGATGCCGATCGGGCCGGAGTCGGGATTGATCACGGTCGCCGCCCAGGCAGGGCCGCCAGTCACGATGCCAGTTGCGAGGGTCGCCAACAGCAAAAACGCCTTCATAGATAAAGTCTCTCCCTGAGAAAGTCCGCGTTCCACAAGCGATTTCTGCACTATAACATAGCGCATTTGCGAGGTGTCAAGGCGGGAAAACGGCATAATTGCGGGTTCTGTATCGAGCGGGTGACGCCGCATGGGCGCCCGGGTACCCGTTGCTCCGGGATTGCAACGGGTGCCCAGCGCGGGGCGTACAGCCGGGTTCCCGGGTACCCGTTGCTCTGAGACTGCAACGGGTGAAACGACGGCGAAACGCCCAGCTGCACTGGGCTATGCGGTGGCAGGACCCGTTCAAGCAATCAGCGGACCTGTAGGATGAGCTCGAGTTCGATGCACATGTTGAGGGGAAGCTCGGCGGCGCCGAGGGCCAGCCGCGCATGGCGTCCCGCCTCACCGAAAATCTGCACAAGCAGGTCAGACGCGCCGTTGATCACGGCCGGCTGCTGGGTGAACCCCTCGGCGGACGCCACGTGGCCGGTCACCCGCACGATCCGCACGACACGGTCAAGCGTGCCGAGTTCCTGGCGCACCATGGCCAGGGCGTTCAACAGAGTCAGCCGCGCCGCCTCATAGCCTTGTTCCACTGTGAGGTCCCTGTCCAGCTTGCCCGTGAAGGCGATCCGGCCGTCCTTGAAGGGGCCGGTGCCGCTCAGAAAGAGCAGGTCGCCCGAGCGTACGGCCGGGATGTAGGCGGCGACCGGTTTCGGCGCCGGCGGCAGGGTAATACCGAGTTCGGTTAATTTGGCTTCAACCGACATTTTAGACTATAGCCGTGCCGGGGGCGCGCTCGATCAGCTCGATCTCGTAGCCGTCCGGCGCGTCGATGAAGATGAAGCGGCTGCCGGATGAAGTAACCGTGGGGCCGTCGGTAATCCTGACGCCCTTCGCCTGGAGCGCCTGGATGGTGTCGTCGAGATTCTCCACTTGAAACGCGAGGTGGACGAGATCCTCCTGCACCTTCACCGGCCCGCTCGGCGGGAAACTGCACAACTCGATCAGTTCATCGCTGTTGGGAACCTTCAGGAACGCTAAGTGGGACCCTCGCGGCGAGGTCTTGCGCTCCAGCACTTCCAGCCCGAGGACACCGGTGTAGAAGCGGATCGTCTCATCCATGTCGTTGACCCGCATCCGGGTGTGCAACAGTTTCTTTACCTGCATGAGAGGATTCTGGAGAAACCCAAGAAGCGTGTCAAGGAACGGGACGGGCGCAGCGGAACCCGATGGTTGAGGAGCTGAACATAGGAGGGGCGCCGCCCCGCGTTGCGGTCCGGAGCATGGGCGGGCCGCTGCGCCACGAGCCGCCGCGGACGATTTTGTACCGCCCGTTGGCCGGCCCTCCCGGATTGCGCTCCGGCATGGTGGCATAGGAGTCGATCCCGCCCCAATCCTGCACCCACTCCGCCACATTCCCGGCCATGTGAAGAAGGCCGTAGGGGCTGCGCCCTTCCTCCAGGCTGTCCACCGGGGCAATGGGCAGTATCGAGTCTTCGATTTGCCGGTTGAACACCGCGAGCCATGGAGACGGCGCCGTCGTCCCCCATGGAAAGAGCTGGCCCGTGGTGCCCCGCGCGGCCTTTTCCCACTCCGCCTCGGAAGGGAGGCGCTTTCCCAGCGCCCGGCAATACTCGTCCGCCTCGAACCAACGCACATAGAAAACCGGCCACGCCGCAAGAGCGGACTCAGGGACGTTCCGCGCCCGTGCAATGACGATCTCCCGCGCAAGCTCCAGTTCAGGCTGGCGGGAGGCATGGAGAACCCACGCCAGGTAGTTGCCCAAGCTGACTTCGTAGCGATCAATCTCATACGCATCCAGCCAGATCCGTCGCTGCGGCTGCTCGGTATCGTCATACGGCCCTTCAAATCCCAGCAAGATCTCGTCCACGCGGGCCGTCCCCATCAGAAACCAGCCGGCTGGAACGGTCACCATCGGAACCGGCACGGCCAGGCGTGCGATGGCCGCCGCCCGTTCCTGCACCGCCGACGGAGGAATTTCCTGCGCGAAGACGGACCCGTGAGTCCACGGGAGCGCCAGGATGATCGCCAGCCCCACCAACGGCACCGGCCCGGTTGTCCCGGCAGTCCGGCGCGCCTTCATTGCGAGGCCACCGAGAGCACCCCGGCCCCTCTGATCGCGCCGGCCTTCAACGCCTGCAGCGCCGCGTTGGCGTCTTCCAGCGTGAATCGTTGCGTATGCGGGCGGATGGGAATGGCGGCGGCTTCACGCAGGAGGTCCAAGCCGTCCTGCTTCGTGTTCGCGGTCACGCTGCGGATCGCGCGCTCCCCGAAGAGATCGTGGTCGTAATCGATCGCCGGGATGGGCGACAGGTGGATGCCCGCAATCGCCAGGGTTCCCCCCCGGCGCAAAGCCCTGAGCGCCGGCGGGACCAGTTCGCCGGCCGGCGCGAACAGAATCGCACCGTGCAACTGCTCGGGCGGCGGCTCGGCCGCACCGCCCACCCACACCGCTCCCAGCTCGCGCGCCAGCGCTCGATGTTCCTCCCGCAGCGAACAGACGAACACCTCGCAGCCCCAGTGCCTGGCCACCTGGATCGCGATGTGCGCCGAGGCGCCAAACCCATAGAGGCCCAGACGTTGGCCGGGCTTCACCCCGCTCAACTGGAGGGCGCGATAGCCGATGATCCCCGCGCAGAGCAAGGGCGCCACCTCCTCGTCGGTGAAGGCACTGGGGATCGGATAGGCGTACGCCGCCGGCGCAACGGCATAGTCGGCGTAGCCGCCGTCCGCGTGGTAGCCGGTGAACCGTGCCTGCAGGCACAGGTTTTCCCGTCGTTCGAGACAAAACTCGCAGCGGCCGCATGTCTGCCGGAGCCAGGCGATGCCCACCCGGTCCCCTTCTTTGACCGTCCGAACGCGGTTACCGATCCGATCCACGATGCCGACCACTTCATGGCCGGGAATGACGGGGCGCTTCGCGGAGGGCAGATCGCCCTCAACGATGTGGAGATCGGTGCGGCAGACCCCGCACACCCGCACCCGCATGCGCACATCGTCAGGGCCCGGTTCCGGCGGCGGCACGTCTTCCAGCAGAAGCGGCTGTGCCGCCACATCGGCGGTCTGTCTGAGCACCATGGCTTTCACAGCTTGAGAAGAAGAGGACAGCTTTAGGGGAATCGCTGCGGAATGGCATCTCTGCCCTTATGCATCGGCAACTGTTCCTGCTTGAAGCCCCGCTCCTGTTCTTTTTTGAGCTGCTCGAAGGTGCGCTGCTCACGAGCATACTTGGCGGCCATCTCCTCCCAATTGAGCAACATCTCGGACTCGCGTGACGCGAGCCGGGTTTCCGCCTGCTCGGGCGTAAGCGTCTTGGCCTCAACCTGAGCCGTCACCTGCTTGCGGAACTCCAACAATTGCTCCAAGTCCGGCAGCGGCGGTTGGATCTCGCTCAGCTTGGCATACAACAGTTCCCGTGCTTGAGTCCTGGTCACATGCCCCGAAGCCACCCTGGCATCAAGCTGGCTCTGATACGACCGCAAGATGGTCATGGTCGCTTCCGACGGTGGGAGAGCGGGCGTCGCGCACCCCGACAACCCGACCGCCATCAGCAACCCCACAAGACCGACTGCGCACAACCTGTTCATGGACGCCTCCGTTCTTTATGAGATGGGGCCATCATACCGCCCGCCGGAAGACATCGCAAGCCTTCGCCTTGACCTCGCCGGCCGTCGGGCGTATAACACTTCCATGACCGGCGGGAGCGTGTGCGAGGCGGGAGCATGAAGCGCGTGTCGCGGACCTTGCGGCTCGGAAGCCTGGTGCTGGGCGGCGCCCTGCTGCTCGCGACCACGGCGCACGCGCAGGGCGTTCCGGAAGGCAAGGCCGGGGGCGCCCCCGACTCCGGCCAGACGCAGCGAGACCGCACTCCGATTGATCTGAGCACGATCGACAAACCGAAGCCGGAGGTGGAGATATTCATGGGGCCCGACCTCGGCGGCACCCCGCCCGTGGGGATCGTCATCGTCCCTGACGAGGCTGCCAAACCGCCGCCGCCATCGCCTCCGGCTAAGGAGCAAGCAGACCCCCCAAAGAAGAAAGTCGATCAGTGAGCCGCTCCTGCTGCTCTCGTTGAAACGCCAGTCCTAATCGAATAACCTCCAGCGTCTGGGTCAGCGTCCGTTCCGCGGAGGGCACACGATTCGCCGGATCGCTGAAAAAGCTCTCCACCTCGGCCAGCCACTCCTTTCCCCAGAGCGCCCTCGTCCCGCTGATGATCCGCTGGGAGCCCACGCTCCCCCCCTTCTTACGGAGCGCCGGCCAGTTGGCTTTGACAAAGGTCCAGGTCTCTCCCTGCGTCGCGGGATTCGAGAGCAGCCCCCGCAGCGGCTTCCAGATGTCCTGCCCTCTGATCGCCTCGGTAAGGATCAGCGCCAGGATCGCGGGCGTGAGGGACGGTTCGGCGAAATTCCCGAAGGCTGTGAGGTACCGGTCCCTGTCTTCCGGCGTCGCCGCCGCCTGATAGCGTTCCAGGTAGCGGGCATAGCGCTCCCTGTCCCCGACTCGGGCGCAGAGTCGGATGACGGCCGTGGCGAGAGTCGGATCGAGGGCGGCAGGGTCAACCCAGTAGTGTTCCAGCCGCTCCGTCATTTCGTGGAGGAGCGGCAGGGGCTTCGCGAGGCTGCCCAGGGTCCAGAGCGCCGCCGCGCGCGTCAGCTTGGGCTCATCACCTTCCTGGGGGCGTGCATCCCATCCGAGCGCGTCAACGAGAGGCCGGTAGAAGTCTTCGATGAACCGGGCGAACAGCGGACGATCACATTCGGTCACCAGCCGGTCGCCAAGAGTTCCCAGATAGCCGGCGAGCCCTTCGACCACGATGCGCGTGTCATCCCCGCGGAACCGGACAACGAGATCGAGAAACTCGCCGATCGGCCGCACACCCTTCTGCGCCAGCGCCCACGCATTGTCGAGTAGGCCGAACCGTTCCGCCGGCGAGAGCCGGGCCAGCGAGACGGCCAGCGCATCGCGGAGCCCTTGGTCGTAGCTCGTCCGATAGAACCCCAGTTCGTCGGCGTTGGCGTAGACCCAACGGACTTCTCCTGTCGCGGGTAGCGAGATCGTGGCGCGCCTGTCGGTCACGAGGACGCGATGCCGCCTGATTCCCTCGGTATCCTCAAAGACCAGCGTCAGCGGGACGGCCCAGGGAGGCCCGGAGTCCTCCGGCGCATTCCGATCGGCCAGGAAGCGGTCCTGCTCGACCGTGATCTCCCGCAGGTCCGGCCCGCCGGCGCTGACAACCAGCAAGGGAAATCCGGGCCTGGTGAACCAGTCCCGGGCGATCGCGGGCACCGGCCGGCCCGAGGCCGCCTCCAACGCCGCCCACAGGTCGACGGCGGGCGCGTTCCCGAACTGATGCGTCTTGATGTACACCCGGATGCCCCGGCGGAAGACATCCTCGCCGAGAAACTGCTCCAGCATCCGCAGGACCGACGCGCCCTTTTCGTACGTCAGGGCGTCGAACATCTCCTCGGCCTCGGCCGCCGTGCGGACTTTCGAGCTGATCGGCCGGGTGGACGTCAGCGCGTCCACGCCCAGCGGGACCTGCTTGTCCCGCGCGAACTCCATCCAGGACCGCCACTCCGGGCGCCAGTCGTCCACGATCTTGCAGGCGAGCCACGTGGCGAACGCCTCGTTGAGCCAGAGGTCCTCCCACCAGTCCATCGTGACGAGATTGCCGAACCATTGGTGAACGACCTCATGCGTGATCACGTTGGCCACTGCGCGGAGGGTGTTCGCGGACGCCTGTGAGGGGTCGAGCAGCAGACGATTCTCCCGGAAGAACATCGCGCCCCAGTTCTCCATGGCGCCGGCGGCAAAGTCCGGCACGCCGACCAGGTCAAGTTTGGGCAAGGGATAGCGCAGGCCGAAGTAGTCGTTCAATCTGGGCAGGCAGGTCTGCATCACCTCGTGGGCAAAGCCGGTCAGCGCAAGCTGGCCGGGCGTCGTATAGACGGCGACGCGCGTGCCGTCGATGCGGGCCTCCCGGCATTCCAGCTTCGCCACGGCGAGCGCGATCAGGTACGTGGACATCGGGGGCGTCTCGGCGAAGGTGGCCGTCCTGCGGCGCGCCGCCGCGTCCGCAGACTCCGCCTCGACGTCCATGTTGGAGAGGGCGACCAGATGGTCCGGGATGACGGCCGTGATCTTGAACGACGCTTTCATCGCGGGCTCGTCGAAACAGGGAAACGCGCGGCGTGCGTCGGTGGCTTCGAACTGCGTAAAGGCGTAGCGCTCGTTCCCGGCCGTGGCCTCGTACAGGCCCTTCATCTGCTGGTTCAAGCGCCCGGAGAACGCCAGGCCGGCCATGGCGGGACCGGCGGGAATTGCCCTGTTCAGAGTGAGGGTGACGGTCTCCGTACCGGCGTCCATAGACACTGCGGCGGCGTAATGAACACCGCCGGACTCCACCGTGGCCTCGAGAATCTCCAGGTCCAGCGCGTGCAGGGTGACGCGCCGGACTGCCTCTCGCACGTGCAGCTGAATCGCGACGGAACCGGAGAACCGTCCCTGGTCCGGCTCGACCGACAGCGTCACATCGTACCGCGTCGGCACGACGGTCCCGGGCAATCGTCCGTCAATGAGATGGGGGGGAACGCTCACAGCTTTATCCAGGCCCCATTATCCGCAACGGATGCGGCAGGAGCAAGCGAAGTTTACCGCGCTAACGCATTGACTCCGCCCCGGTATCGCCGTAAAGTGATCCGCCGGATGGAAGGGAAGCCGCGCATACCTGCCCGTGAGATCATCGCAGCCGTCCTCGTCATGCTGGCCCCGGTTGTCTATGTGACCTTTTCCGAAACCTCGCTGGGGGCGCCGTACCAGACGGCGGCCGGGCACGGCCTTCTGCTGATCACGCTGCCCATCGGTCTGGTGCTGGTCTGGCTCATCGAGCGCCGGCCCCCGACCGGCGGACGGCGGCCCACCGCCGTCTGGGCCCGCCTGCTGCTCGGCGCAGCCACCGGCCTCCTTTTGACCACCGCGCTTGCGATCATCAACAGCCTCTCCGCGCGTGACAGCCGGGACCTGCCCGGCACCAGCCTTGGAACCGGCCTGGAATCCGGCGCCCCCGCGGGCCACGCAGCGATCCGGCTCGCAGACGGACAGACCGTTCACCTGCTGAATGCCTTCTGCGGGGTCAACGGCGCGCCGGTCACGGTCATCCAGGCCAAAGGCCTGCTGGGACTCGACCGGCTGTTAGCGTGCCGCCTCCCGAGCATGCGTCCCTCGCAAAGCGAGATCCGGGATGAGGGCTTCAAATAGGCGGTCAGCCGGTGCCGACCTAGGTAGCGGGACGGCTTAGGCCGCGGTTTTCCATGCATGCGGATAGGACGCCTGTCGCCACAATGGCCAGCTTGTACTAAGAAGTTCACGCGCGTCGACGGGCTTTCTCCTACAAGGACGCAGGTATTCTCCTTGCTTTTCAAACAATACTATGTTAAATATATTCACGTCCCGAAGAACGCAAACGCACTACTCCCCGATGCGGGGATGTTTTTGAGGAGGAGGACCCGCCCATGTCATTACATTCGGATCTCTCACGCAGGGACTTTTGTAAAGGCCTGGGGTTGATGGGGGCCACGCTGCTTCTCGGAGGCTGCGAGAGCTTCCCGCGTTTCGCTCTGCCCGATCTGGAAGCAGGCGCGAGCGCGAATCCGACCTTGCTCATCCCCGAGCAGTTCGAAGCAAAAGTGGGGACCGTGGAAACGGCCAGGGCCCATGCCGCCCGCGGGATTGAGGCGCCGAGCGAGTTTATCCAGCGGTTCCTCGTCCACTCGCCCCGCGTACGGGCAGCGAGCTGGTCGGGCGGCCCCATCGGCTCCGTGCTCTATAACCCCAAACCGGCCGCCATCGCCTCCGCGGTCAAGCTCCAGTTGGCCAGGGGGAAAGGCGAGCCCGAACTGCTCCATAACGATCTGGGAACGATAGCGGCCACGCAATACGTCCAGTACGGCTCCAGAACATTCGCCGCGGTCTTTCCCAGCTCGGTCTCGATCGTCGGCGACGCCATCCACAGGGACCGGTCGCTCATCCAACTGGTGCTCACCGGCAACTTGCCGTCAGAGAAGATCATCTGCACGAACCAGGACCTGGAAAGCCTGGTCGGACGGCAATTGACGTTCGCGTCCCAAATGGTTCATGGGGTCCGTTGCGGGACCGCGATGCCCTCTCTGCAGAGCACCGCCATCTGGACTGCCGCGCAAGAATCCCCGCGCATTCCCGAGGGCACCATCAGCCTTGCGCTGGCCGGCGCTCTGATCCGTCTGGAGATCACCGGGCACGAAGTCAGAGCGATCACGCCGGCAAATCCCCACAAGCGCCCCACGGGCTGGCAGGACGTCAGCGAGGCCTACCGCAATTTCGCCGTCGGGCAGATGATCGAAGCCGAACAGGCCCTGGCGAATCATGTTCCCCGCAACGCCTTCGAGAAGGCCGTGGCGTCCGCCGCGCTCGGCGAGTACAAGCCGTATCTCGATGACGTCATGCAGCGGCTCGATTGGGGCCACACCTGCGTCAAGACGTACAGCGAGCAAAAGCAGGATGGCAGGGCCGACCTATTGTCCCAGCCGGTGTTTGTCCACAAGGAAGGGGCCAGAAAACAGCTCTAACGGGTCAATTCAGGGACGGATCCGGCGGCATCGTCGCATACAGGGTGTATGCTCCGCCTTGAGCGCGAAGGATCGTGGGCCAGATCAGGAGAGGGTCCCGGGCGAACACCATCTTCATCTGGGCCGGCAGGACGAGCCACGAGCCGGTCGACAACTCGAACTGTAACTGCCCCGGCGCCCACCCGGCGTATCCCATGTAGACACGGACCAGGTTCTCCCCTTCATCCCGGGCAAACGCGTCCTCCAGAAAACCCAGATCGCCTCCCAGGCAGACGCCGTCAAAGACCGGCCGCGACTCCGGGACTTCCCGGAGCATGCGGTGGAGAATCAAGAGACTGTCCCTCTGCACCGGCCCACCGACGTACACAAAACCGGCCTTTTCATGAAGCCCGGTCGCCTCCGGCAGCACTTCGGTGATGTGCTGATCCGTTCGCCGGTTGATCACCAGCCCGAGCGAGCCTCCGGACCCATGCTCGCAGACCAGCACGACGGTCTGCCGGAAGTTGGGGTCCTTCAGGTGAGGCGTCGCCACCAGGAAAGTCCCCCGGCATACCTTCTGAGGCTTGTCCCCTGCCATACGTTAAACTATACCGCAGACCGGCGCTTATTTCAGCAACGTTGACGCCGCCGGCCGGTGAGGATATTCTCGTGCATGAACCAGTGCGGGGTGAGCCTATGAAACGATGGCATCTGGCAGTGATCGGTGCAGCGACCCTGATTCTGAGCCCTCCAGGCGGGCCCGCAGCCTGGGCGGCCGAGGACGGAGTTGCGATCCAGGAGGTTCAGGTCCGGATGCTGGAGCACGGACCCGTCGTCCTGCTGATCGTCGGGGACCGTTTCGTGCCCATCCACGTCGATTTGACCGTTGCCGTCTCCATCGTTCACGCGCTCTCGGGCGGCGCCTCCCCCCGCCCTCTCTCCCACGATCTCATGCGTCTCATGCTGCTGGAAATGGGCGCGAAGGTCACCAAGGCCGTCATCACTCTGAAAGACAAGACCTACCACGCCGATCTGACCATCGCGCTCGGCGACCGGACCCTCGTCTTCGACAGCCGCTCTTCCGACGCGATCGCGCTGGCGGTGCTGTTCAAGGCTCCGATCGTCGTGGTCAAGCCCACCTGGGAGGCGGCCGGTCAGCCGTGGACGGAACCGAAACGGGAGACCTCATGATCTTCCGCTCCTTTCCCGTTCCGCCCCTGGGATGCAATTGCTCGATCGTCGGCGATCCGATCACCAAGAAGGGACTCGTGGTGGATCCGGGTGGAGACGCCGAGCGCATCCTGAAGGAAGTGGAAGCGCTCGGCTTGACGATCACCCACATCGTCCACACGCACGCCCATTTCGATCACTTCCTGGCCTCGGGGCTGATGAAGGAAGCCACGGGCGCGCCCTTACTGCTGCACCAGGATGACAAAATCCTCTGGGACAATCTGGAAATTCAATGCCGGACCTTCGGCGTGGAATACACCCCAGTCCCGCCTCCGGACCGGTGGCTCAAGGACGAGGAGGAACTGGCGCTGGGCGAGGTCGCAGGCCTCGCCCTGCACACTCCCGGCCACACGCCGGGTTCCATGTGCTTCCACTTTCCGGACGCCCGGATGGTGATCGCCGGAGACACGTTGTTCCACGAAAGCATCGGGCGGACCGATCTCTGGGGAGGCGACGCCCAGGCCATCGAACGGTCCATCAAAGACCGGCTCTACGCCCTCGACGAGGACACCCGCGTCATCACCGGTCATGGGCCGGAGACCCGCATCGGCCACGAGATCCGGTTCAACGCGTTCGTGAGGGGATAACCCCTACTTCACCTCGACCGTGATGGTCTGCGTCGCCGCCAGCATCTTGTGATCCTGCGTCGCGGCCGTGACGGTGATCTCATGCTTGCCCTTGCCCACGCCCTTGAATGGGCTGACGAAGCCCTTCTGGTACTTCCCGTCGAGGTAGACGTGGGCATGGGCCGCCTTCGACCCCTTGGCCAGGTCGTATTGGAGCTCGAAGGTCTCCCCGACCACCTCACCGTTCTTCGGCGCCGTGATGGTGATCTTGGAGCCGTCATCATCGGCGGCCAGGATCACGCCGGTCCCGCCCGCCAACGCAACCAATGCTATGAATGCAACGACTGCCGGCTTCTGCATAGCGACCTCCTTTGATTGATGCAGCGGATTATAGCACCAACGCCGCCCTTGTCTCCTTGACCCGTGCGCTCCGCCCCGTTATCCTGTAGCGCCTATGCCGACCATCGACGCCAGGACGCGCCTCTGCGCGCTCATCGGAAACCCGGTGGAGCACTCCCTCTCGCCCGCCATCCACAATGCCGCCTTCCAGCATCTGGGGCTGAACTATGCCTACGTCGCCTTCAAGGTGGAAGACGTCGAGGGGGCCCTTCGCGGCATCCGCGCGCTGACCGGCATCCGCGGCGTGAGCGTCACCATCCCGCACAAGGTCGCGGTGCTCCCCCACTTGGACGACGTCGCGCCCACCGCCCGGAACATCGGCGCCGTCAACACGATCGTGTCGGACCGCGGCAGGCTGACCGGCTACAACACCGACGCGACCGGGTCCCTCGCGGCGCTGCGCGCAGGGAACGCGCCGGTGGACGGCGCCCGCGTGCTGGTGCTGGGCTCGGGAGGCGCGGCGCGCGCCATCGCCTTCGCGCTCTGCATGGACGCGAAAGCTTCGAATGTGACGATCCTGGCCGTCATCGACCAGGAGCGCGACCAACTCGTGCGCGACCTCCGTGATAAAACCGGCTCCGCTGTCTCCGGCTTTCAGCTGAGCCCCGACACGCTGGCCAAGCACATCCCAGATGTCCAGACGATGATTCACTGCACGCCGGTCGGCATGAGCCCGAACAGGGAAGAGACGTGCGTCCCCGCCGCCTTGCTGGCGTCGCACTTGACCGTCATGGACATCGTCTACAACCCCCTGGAGACGCGGCTGCTCGCGGACGCGCGCCGGGCCGGCTGCCGCACCGTGCGCGGCCTCGAGATGTTTCTGCATCAGGCCGTCGGGCAATTCGAACTGTGGACGCAGCAATCGGCCCCCGTCGACATCATGCGGTCTGTATTGGAAAGGCACTTTAATTCATGAACATCGTTCTGATCGGATATCGCGGAACGGGGAAGAGCAGCGTGGCCAAGATCCTGGCGGAGCGCCTGAAATGGCCGCTCATTTCCACGGATGCCGAGATCATCAAGAAGGCCGGCCTCTCCGTTCCCGAGATCATTCAAAAACGCGGATGGGACTACTTCCGGGACGTGGAATCCAAGGTCTGTCAGCGCGTGGGGGCCAAGGACCGGACCATCATCGACACCGGCGGTGGCGCCGTGCTCCGCAAGGAGAACGTGGACGCCCTGCGGCAGCGCGGACGCGTGTTCTGGCTGACCGCGGAGGTGCCCGCCATCATGGAGCGGATCAAGCACAGCAAGGACCGACCCTCGCTCACCATGAAACAGAGCTACGTCGACGAGGTGGAGGAGGTCCTGAAGGAACGCCTTCCGCTGTACAAGGCCGCCTGTGACCAGATCATCCCCACCGACGACCGCACCCTCGAAGAGATCGCGGACGAGATTCAAGGCAAGATGTAGGAGATCATTTCGACGGGACGATGCGGAACCGCAGGGTCCCCAACTGGCTGGCGTCGGTGATTTTCTCTCCGATGTGGATTTTCAATTTGTATTCACCGGGCACCCAACCCTCCTTGGGACGCCGGAATTCGATGAACCCGCTGTCCTGCGACGTCTGCAGGAAGACCCCCTCCTCATGCAACAGCGTGTCCTCCGGCCGGCCGTCGCCTTTCGCCAGGTATAACTGGCCGAAGATGTGCGCCGGATTCTCCCTCGGAAGGACATCGAACACCATAAAGACGGCTTCCACGTCGGGCTTGAAGATGGTGCTGGGGTTGACCGGCTTGTAGCGGTCCGTCTGGAACGCATCCGTGGATTCCCGGTATCCGTGGGCCAGCGCGAGGCTCGTAAAGAAGCCGGAGGGCGGCAGATCCAGCGCCTTCACGTCGGCGCCCGCGGCCGACGAAGATTGAGCGGACGCCGCCGGGATCGCCGGCCCGCCCGCCAGCAGGACCAGTCCGCACAGCCCTACGGCCGTCTTCCGCGCGATGATATTCCAATCAGCAGTCATGGGAAAATTCTACCAACAGCGTCGGGGCAATGCAATCCGACGCCCGGCTTTTACTGCCTGGCCAGCGCCGTCACCCGCATCACGAACACGTACAGCACGCACAGCAGGACGGCGAAGCCGCCGACCAGCCACGAGCGCTCGCGCAGGACCTGGACGAGCAGCGCCGGATCGTTGATGAGGTCAGGACGATCACCCAGCAGATTGCCGCCGAACCAGGCCAGCACCCAACACCACAGCCCCGCCCCGACGATCGTCATCGCGCTGTACAGGCCGAACGGCATGCGCACGAGGCCTGCAGGGATGCCGACCAGGTGGCGCACGACCGGCACCAGTCTCGCGAAAAAAACACCCCCGGCTTCATAGCGGGCCAGCCAGCGCTCGGCCCGGAGCAGCTTGTCCTCCGGGCAAAAGACGTATCGGCCGTACCGCACCAGCAACGGCCGCCCCAGCCACCTCGCGACCCAGTAGGTCGCCGCAGCGCCCAGGTAGCTGCCGACCGTCCCCGCCAGCACGACCCCGCTGAAGCTGTAGCGGCCCTGCGCCGCCCAGTAGGCCGCAGGCGGAATCACGATCTCGCTCGGAATCGGGACGATGGAGCTCTCCATCGCCATCAGGATGATGATGCCCGGATAGCCCCAATCGTGAACCCACTGAAACCAAACCCCGACCCACTGCTGCATAAGGGAGCGATTCTACCCGGCCTCGCGCCCCAATACCAGCACGGCCTGTGTCGCAGTTGATCGGTGCCCGCAAAACTCCTATAATCGGCCCGCGTTTCGGATCATGACGCGCGGGAGGAGGCCGCAGGCCCATGCGAGTACGTTTCTGGGGAACGAGGGGATCGATCGCCACCCCGGGGCCGAGCACCAATCACTTCGGCGGCAACACCTCCTGCGTGGAGCTGACCACCGACAAGGGCGACCTGCTGATCTTCGACTGCGGCACCGGCGCGCACCCGCTCGCCGTCGATCTCAAGGCCCAGGGAAAAGCCGCATTTCACTCGAACATCCTCCTCGGGCACACGCACTGGGATCACATTCAAGGCTTCCCATTCTTCACCACCGCCTTCCAGAAGGGCAACTCCGTCGCCATTTACGCTCCGGAAGGCGGCCGCCGCTCGCTGCAGGATGTGCTGGCCGGGCAGATGGAGTTCACCTACTTCCCCATCGAGCTCAACCAGCTCCCCGCCGAAATCACCTACCATGATCTGACCGAAGGCATCCATAAGGTCGGCACCGCCCGGGTCGCGGCACAATACCTCCACCACCCGGCCATGACGCTCGGGTATCGCATCGAAGCCGATGGTGTGGCGGTGGTGTACCTGGTGGACCACGAGCCGTTCTCCGACCGGCTCTGGCGCGCCGACGCCGAGCCCGGGCGCATCGAGTCCATCCTGCATGAAGGCGACCGCCGGCACGCCAAGTTCATGGCCGACGCCGACCTCGTGATTCACGACGCCCAGTACACGCCCGAGGAGTACGCCTCGAAGAAAACGTGGGGGCACAGCACGTACGAGTACGTCGTGGAGATCGCAGCGGCAGCCGGCGTGCGACGGGTGGCCCTCACGCACCATGATCCGGACCACGACGACAAATTCGTCACGGAGATCGAGCGTCGGGCCCGCGCGCTGGCCTCACAGCGCGGGGCCGCGCTCGACGTCTTCTGCGCGTACGAGGGCTGCGAGCTCGTCCTGGAGCCGCGGCCCGCCCTGAAGCCGTTCGTGACCCCGGACCCCTTCCAGATGTCCGTGGCGCAGCGCAGTTTCCGCATCCTCGTCGTGGACGACGAGCCGGACATCCGGACCATGGCCGTCCTGGCGCTCAAGCAGGACCAGCACCAGGTGATCGAGGCCGGCAGCGGCCCGGAAGCGTTGCGGATGATCGACGAGCAGATGCCCGACCTCGTGGTGATGGATTTCAAAATGCCCGGCATGGACGGCATCGAAGTGGTCAAGGCTCTTCGGGCGAAGTCCGAGACCATGCGCCTGCCCATTCTGATGCTCACCGCCATGACCGATGAGGCCAGCACCCGAGCCGGTTTCGAAGCGGGAGTGACCGACTATGTGGCCAAGCCTTTTTCGATCCCCCAGCTCATCGCGCGCGTCCGCGCCTGCCTGGCCCGCACCGCCATAGGATAGTAGTGGCGCTCAAGCCCCCGATGGCCTGTCTCGATCTCGAAGGGGTTCTGACTCCCGAGGTCTGGGTCAACGTCTCCGAGAGAACAAAAATACCCCAGCTCCGCCTGACGACGCGGGACGAGCCGAACTACGACGTCCTCATGAAACGCCGCATCAAAATTCTGGACGAGCACAAGCTGACGCTCACGGACATCCAAGACGTGATCGCCACGTTGGCGCCGCTGGAGGGCGCGAAGGGCTTCCTGGCTTGGCTCCGGGCGCGGTGCCAGGTGATCATCCTGTCGGACACCTTCGCGCAATTCGCCGCCCCCCTGATGCGGCAGCTCGACTACCCGACCATCTTCTGCAACACCCTGGAGGTCGCGCCGGACGGCCGGATCGTGGACTACCACCTGCGCCTGCCGGACCAGAAACGGGCCTCGGTGCTGGCCCTGAAGCAGCTCAACTTTCACGTCGTGGCCGCGGGCGACTCCTACAACGACACGTCCATGATGATGGCCGCCGACGCCGGCATCTTTTTCCGGCCTCCGGCCGCGATCGCCAGGGAGTTTCCGCAGTTCCCGGTCTCGCAGACTTACGCGGAGCTGCAAGCCGCCTTCCGCAAAGCCGCCGACCTTCCCCCTTGATCAGTTCCCGCCTTCGCTTCTGAGCGTCCTCGGCTGCAACATTCCGTTCCCCCAGCGCGAGGTGCGGCTGCTGAACAACTAGCAGCTCTCCGCGGCAGTTGAGCGATTTCCCCAATAACTCTTTCTTTGCGCATGCCGCCGTTCAAAATTGTACATTCAGTATTTAAATGGATACAACCTCTCTCTTCGGCGTGAGGGGAATACATACCCGCCTTGGGACGTATATTCATAAAATCCATCTGCTTTCTCGATCGGATATGCGTGTGCTCCTAAGCGCTGTGCTGTGTCGCCTTGTGGCATGGAACCTGCGTGATTCTCTCCGTGACCAACCCCCTACATCAGATTAAACGGTACAGGAGACTCCCCTTCCTCATTGTATTGATGGCCGGTGTGGCCTTCGCGACTGGAGGAGCCGCGCTCCACTCCATCGAGAACCGGTTGGTGGCCACCGCCGGAGAAACCCTGGCTTTAGCGGCCGCCGACATCGCGGACAAACTTGACCGGGTCCTTTTCGACCACTACAGCAACATCAGGTTTATGGCCGAAGGTTTGGCTCCCATGATGCGAGAACGCGCCAGGATGACTGACTATCTTCATCGGGCGAAAAAGATACATCCTCACTATCTGTGGGTTGGCGTGACGGATGCGGAGGGCCGGATCGTAGCCGCCACGAATCCCGCCGGCACGGGCAAGGACCGAAGCGACCGCGAGTGGTTCCGGGCCGTTCGAGACCGCGGCGGCATCCACGTGTGGGACGCCCAGGTCAGCGAGGATTCCGATGGTGTCATGGCGGTTGCCTTCACGGCTCCCATCCTCGGCCGGCACGGAGAGTTTCTTGGGGCGGTGACGTCGCGCGTCTCGCTGCCGGTCATGGAGGATGTCTTCAAAGAAACCATTCACGTCCTGCAGGGGCAGCGTGAACCGTTTTCGAGAATCGAGTATCAGTTCTTAAATCGCGACGGGGATATTCTCGCCGACTCGATCCTGCGCCAGGAAGGCACGGGGAACCTCAAACAGATGGCCCTCCCCTCCGCGTTGTTGAGCGCGTCGGCCCAGCCCGGCTATGTGGAAGAGACACACCTTCGCCGACATGTGCCGGTCGTCACGGGCTATGCCAAGACCTATGGGTACGGCCAGTTCACGGGGCTGCACTGGGCGGTCTTGGTGCGGACGGACCGAAGCGACATCGTGGACCCCATTCGGACGGTTCTCTGGAAGTGGGGCGTCACGGGGGTTGGGGTACTCCTACCCCTGGTCGGGCTCCTGTTCTGGACCGCCGAGCGCCTCCGGAAGGAATGTGCGCAAGCCCGGGAGGAAAACCGACGGGCGGCGTTCGCCGAGGCCAAGTTCCGGGGAGTCCTGGAATCGGCCCCCGACGCCATCGTGATCGCCACTGCTGATGGGGGCATCTCGCTCGTCAACCGCCGGGCGGAGGAGATGTTCGGCTACGATCGGAGCGACCTGCTCGATCAACCCATCGAAATTTTAGTGCCCGAGCGCTTTCGGGAAAAGCATGCCGCACAGCGGGAGGGCTATGTCGCCTCTCCCCGGTCCCGTCCCATGGGTGTCGGCGTCAACCTTTTCGGGAGACGACGGGACGGGAGAGAGTTTCCGGTGGAGATCGCATTGAGTCCCGTGGATACGGAGGAAGGGCGTTTCGTCATTGCGGCCATCCGCGACATCACCGAACTCAAAGAAGCCGAGAGGGCGTTGCTGGAAAGCGAAATGCTGCTTCGCACCATCATCGAGACCGAACCGGAATGCGTGAAGCTCGTTGACCGCCAGGGCATGGTGTTGAGAATGAATCAGGCCGGGTTGGCCATGCTTGAGGCCGATGCTCCTGAGCAGGTGTTCGGACGGTGCATTTACGAGTTCGTGGATCCGGAATATCGCCGGGCGTTCATGGAGTGTGCGGAAGGCGTATTCCGCGGCGAATCGAGGGCGCTGGAGTTCGAAGCGGTCGGGCTCAAAGGCGCCCGACGCTGGCTCGAGACGCACGCCGTTCCTTTGCGGGATCACGCCGGACAAACCGTTGCCTTGCTCGGCGTTGCCCGCGATATCACCGATCACAAGCGGGCTGAGCAAGCCCTCAGAAAAAAGGAAGAGCAGCTTCGCCAGTCGCAAAAGATTGAGGCGATCGGGCAGCTCACCGGCGGCATCGCCCACGACTTCAACAATCTCCTCACGGTCATCAACGGCTACAGCACGATGACGCTGCAATCCCTCAAAGCCGACGACCCCTTGCGCCCCAACCTCGCGCAGATCAAAGAAGCCGGCGAGCGGGCCGCTTCGCTCACCCAGCAACTCCTGGCCTTCAGCCGCAAGCAGGTGCTGGAGCCCAAAGTCCTGGACCTGAACGCCGTCGTGACCAATATCGACAGGATGCTGCGCCGGGTGATCGGCGAGCACATCGATCTGGCGCTCGCGCTCAAGCCGGGCCTGGGACGGGTGAAGGTGGACCCCGGGCAGATCGAGCAGGTCATCATGAACTTGGCCGTCAACGCCCGGGATGCCATGCCGAAGGGCGGCCGGCTCACCATCGAAACCACCGACGTCGAGCTGAATCAGGACTATGTTCGCGGGCACGTCGGCGCCAGGCCGGGCGCCCATGTGATGTTGGCGGTGAGCGATACGGGCTGCGGGATGGATAAGGAAACCCAGGCCCGCATCTTCGAGCCGTTTTTCACGACCAAGGAGAAGGGCAAAGGGACGGGGCTCGGTTTGGCGACAGTGTACGGGATCGTCAAGCAAAGCGGCGGCTCCATCTGGGTGTACAGCGAGCCGGGCCGAGGGACGACGTTCAAGATTTATCTCCCGAGGGTCGAAGGGCCTGCTGAAGGGACCAAACCGGGGCCGGATAGTCTCTCGACGCCGCGCGGCTCCGAGACGATTCTGCTGGTCGAAGACGAAGCAGGCGTGCGGGAGCTGGTCCGCCGGATTCTCGTGGCGCACGGTTACACCTTGCTGACGGCAGGCCGCGGCGATGAGGCGTTTCAGGTCTGCGGGCGTCACGAAGGGCCCATCCACCTGCTCATGACCGATGTGGTCATGCCGGGAATGAGCGGGCGCACGCTGGCGGACCGCCTGACCGCTCTCTATCCGAACGTCAAGGTGCTCTACATGTCAGGCTACACGGATGCCGCAATTGCCCGCAACGGCGAGCTGGAAGAGGGCGCCATGTTTCTCCAGAAACCCTTCACGCCGCAGGCCCTGGCCTGCAAAGTGCGCGAGGTGCTGGATGCATATGACTGAACGACTTCGGTGGCATTGCCCACTCCTTCTCCAGGGAGTGCTGGACTTGGGAGCCGTGGATGCCATGGACAAGCCGGTGGACCTGGAGAAGGTCGAGCTGGCTGTTCAGCTGGGGCGCAGTTCAGCCGATTCGCCGGCCTATAGCCTGGAACGGCGGGAGGACTCATGCCAGCTATGGAAAAGCCATTGTCCGTCCCGTTTTTCCAGAACGCCGGTCTCCCGTAGTTCCAACAGCTTACGGGTCTCGCCCTGCGGCCCCGGCAGGACGCGCGTGTAATCAAGCTCCATCGAGAACCAGGCGACATCACCGCGCGTCCAGACCTTCAGCTCCTTGAGCGCAATCTCCAGCCGAGCCACCGATTGGAACTCGGCGCGGAGTACCGACTCCAATTGGGCCCACCCAACGAACTTCAGGCCCATGACCCCGTAGGAGACGATGTCGGGGTCCTTCAGAAAAAGACGTGCCATCCCTTCCAGGTCGCGCCGCTCATTGGCGAGCACCGACTCCCGCACCACTGCTTCCGGAGTCGAAAGGGGCGTAGCGGGTTCCCCGGACGCCATCCCCGGACCTGCAAAGAACGACGCTATGACCATCAGGCTCCACATTCCATGCCGCATGATTCTTCTCCTCAACGTGATCCACCACTCCCTTCTCTGAGCACCCGCACAAGATGGTCCATATCGGTCGGTGGCGGGACCGTATACTCGAGGTATTGGCCGGTCGCGGGATGGGTGAAGCCCAGTGTCCGGGCGTGCAGCATCGGCCGCTCGATGCAACTGTCGGCCAGCGCGCAGACCTTGCGGCCGCCGTACATGTCGTCGCCGAGCAGCGGATGACCGAGCGACGCGAGGTGGACACGAATCTGATGCGTGCGGCCCGTCTGCGGATGCACTTCCACAAGAGTGGCCGTCTTCCCGAACCGCTCCGCGACGAGAAACTCCGTCACCGCCTCCCGCGGCGAGGTCGTGCGCGCGGAAATCATCTTGCGGTATTTGGTATCGCGGCCGATCGCCAGATCCACGCGGCCCGTCCTGCCCTTCACAGCTCCCATGGCCAGCGCCAGATAGACCCGGTTGATGGTATGGGCCTTGAACTGCTTTGAGAGGCCCTGATGCGCCGCGTCGGTCTTGGCGATCACCATCACGCCGCTCGTCCCCTTGTCCAGGCGATGGACCAGACCCGGCCGCTCGCGGCCGCCAACGGAAAAGGGGACAGATTTAAATAAATCTGTCCCCTTTTCTTTTTGGTGCATGTGGTGCAGTAGCGCGTTCACCAGCGTCCCGCGCCAGTGGCCGGGGGCCGGATGGACCACGATGCCCGCCGGCTTGTTGAGAACCAGCAGCGCCTCGTCCTCAAACAACACGTCGAGGGGGATCGGCTCGCTGCCGATTTCGAGCGGCTCGGGCTTCGGCACGTCCCACGCGATCTCATCACCGGGCTTGATCTTCTGGGAAGGTTTCGGGCGCCTGCCGTTGACCGTGACGGCGCCCTTCTCGATCAGCCGCTGGATGGCGGCGCGAGAAAGGTCGGCGGTGTGGGTACTGAGGAAGACGTCGAGGCGTTTCGGCTTCTCGCCCGCGGACACGGTAGTGAAACGTTGCACCTAGGAGGGAGTCTCCTTGTGTTTGAAGAAATGCCCGAGCAGAAAGCAGACGCCCACCGTGATCGCCGCGTCCGCCACGTTGAAGGCGGGCCAGTGATAGCCCAAGAGCGAGAAGTCCAGGAAGTCGATGACTTCGCCGGAGCGGATGCGGTCGATGAGATTGCCGACGGCTCCGCCGAAGATGAAGGCCACGCTCACCCGACCGATCCAATCAACGGGCGACAGGCGCACATAGATCGTCGCGAGCAGGGCGAGCGCCAGCACCGACGTGATCCCGAAAAACACCAGGCGGAAGCCGGCGTGGCTGCCGGCCAGGATGCCGAACGCGGCGCCGGAATTCCGGATGTACGTGAGGCTGAAGAGGTTCGGGATGATGGGAATGGACTCGTGCAACCGCATCGCGCTCGTCACCTGCCACTTGGTAAGCTGATCGAGGATCACCACCGCGAGGACGATCAGCGCCATCAGGCCGTAGCGGCGCGACCTGGGCTCCGCTGATTCGACGTTCGGAATGGGCGCGTCCATCGGTTGGGCCGGCTTAGACAATGGCCTCCACGCAGCGATCGCAGATCGTGGGATGCGCGGCGGTCGCTCCGACGGTCGGCCGGTAGTTCCAGCACCGGGCGCATTTCTGGCCCTCGGCTTTGACAACTTCCACGGCGATCCCAACCCCTGGATCGCTCAAGAGAACGCCCTCGAGAGGAACATCGGACACCTTGCGCAGCCCAACTTGAGAGACAATGAACAAGCCAGGTAATTCCCCCTCATAGGGCTTTAGAAAATCGTAAGCGTCCGGATTGGCTTGGAGCAGCACCTTGGCTTCCAGCGGAGCTCCGATTAGTTTATCCCGACGTTTCATCTCAAGACCTGATTGCACGATGGTTCGAACATACAACAGCCGCTCCCACCGTTTTTCCAATTCCGCATTTTTGTACCGTGGGTCGGCCTGCGGGAAGGAGGTGAGGTGAACGCTGGGCGCCTCCCGCTGCGATTCGGGCAGGCTGTCCCAGATCTCATCCGCCGTAACGCTCAGTATCGGTGCAATTAACTTGGTCAACGCAACAAGTACGTCGAACAGAACAGTCTGCGAACCTCGACGCAGCGGCGAGTCCTTGCAAAACGTGTAAAGGCGGTCCTTCAGTACGTCCAGATAGATGGCACTCATGTCCACCGCACAGAAGTAGTCGAGTTCGTGGCTGATCTGTCTGAAATCAAACTCCTCGTAGCCGCGCCGAACTTTAGTAATCAGGTTATGGAGTCGCATGAGGGCCCAACGATCCAGCTCCGGCAATTTTTCAAACTGTACCCGATTGGCAACCGGGTCAAAATCGTAGAGGTTGCTTAGCAGGAAGCGAGCGGTATTTCTGAGCTTCCGGTAGGTTTCCCCAAGTTGAACCAGAATTGCGGGTGATATCCGGAGATCGTCCTGGTAGTCTTGAGTCGCCACCCAAAGGCGCAGTATCTCCGCGCCGTATTGCTTGATGACCTCTTGCGGCGCCACGACGTTGCCGGCCGACTTCGACATCTTATTGCCTTCGCCGTCCAGCACGAAACCGTGCGTGAGGACGGCCTTGTACGGCGCATGGACATCGGTCGTGACGGAGGCCAGCAACGCGCTGTGGAACCACCCTCGGTGCTGGTCGGAGCCTTCGAGATAGAGATCGGCCGGCCACCAGCCCTGCCCTCGTGGTTTGAGGACCGCCGCGTGACTCACGCCTGACTCGAACCAGACATCCAAGATGTCCTTCTCCTTCTCAAAGGCCGTGCTCAGGCATTGGGGGCAGATCGTGCCGGCAGGTAACAACGCAGCGGCGTCCTTTTCGAACCACACGTCGGTGCCGTACTTTTCGACGAGCTTGGCAACGTACTCGACAATCTCCGGTGAAGCGAGGACATGACCGCACTTCTGGCAGGAGAAGCCGGGAATCGGCACGCCCCAGACGCGCTGGCGGGAGAGGCACCAGTCCGGTCTGCCTTCTATCATCCCGTAGATGCGCTCACGTCCACGAGGCGGAATCCACTGGACGCGGTCGATCTCCTCCAGCGCACGCGCCCGCAAGTTGCCCGTTTCCATTGAGACAAACCACTGATCGGTGGCGCGGAAGATCACCGGGTTCTTACACCGCCAGCAATGGGGATAGGAGTGTGTTTGCTTATCATCCACCTTATTCAGCAGCAGGCCCTTCTCTTTGAGCTTCTGGGTGATACGCGGATTCGCTTCAAAGACCTTGAGTCCCTGAAACTCCGGCACCTCGTCCGTGAAGCGCCCGCGGCTGTCGACTGGAGCAAACACCTTCAGGGACGAATCCTTCAATGACAGTTCATAGTCTTCCTGTCCATGACCTGGCGCGATGTGGACACACCCGGTCCCTTGGTCCAGGGTAACAAAATTTCCCAGAACGATCGGAGACAGGCCATCTGTCAAAGGCCGACGACACTGCAATCCTTCGAAGCGATTCCCTTTCTCGACAGCTCCGGCAACCGAATGGCCCGTCAAACCGCACGCCTTGACGAACGAGTCCACCAACTTCTCGGCGATCACAAAGACCTCATCGCCAACTTTCACGAACGCATAGTCGAAGTCGGGATGGAGACAGACTGCCTGATTCGCCGGAAGCGTCCACGGCGTCGTCGTCCAAATGACGATTGAAACTTTCTCAACACCAGGCGAAAACTTGATGTCAAACTTGCCGGCAAGCTTGTCCGGAGGATCGACGACAGGAAACTTCACGTAGATCGACGGCGAGGTGTGGTCCTCATACTCCACTTCGGCCTCAGCGAGCGCCGTCTCGTCGATCGGGCACCAAAGGACCGGTTTCTTACCCTTGTAGACGCCCCCCGCCTTCACAAACTTGCCGAACTCGCGCAGGACGGCGGCTTCATAGTCGGGCGTCATCGTCAGGTATGGATGGCTCCAGTCGCCCAGCACGCCCAGGCGCTGGAACTCCTCCCGCTGGATCTTGAAAAACTTCTCGGCGTACTCGCGACAGAGCTTGCGGATTTCGACTTTTCCCAGCGCCTTCTTCTTGTCGCCCAGTTCCTTGAGGACCTGATGCTCGATCGGCAGCCCGTGGCAGTCCCACCCCGGCACGTACGGCGCGTGGTACCCTTCCATCGTCTTCGACTTGACGATGATGTCCTTGAGGACCTTGTTGAGGGCATGGCCGATGTGGATGCGGCCGTTGGCGTACGGCGGGCCGTCGTGGAGCACGTACAGCGGTTTGCCCTTGCCGGCCTCCTGAATGCGCACGTAGAGACGCTCGCGCTCCCAGCGCGCGAGAATCTCCGGCTCGCGCTGCGGGAGATTGGCCTTCATGGGAAACGCGGTCTGCGGGAGATTGAGCGTGGCCTTGTAGTCCATCGGCGCGATCCGGCGGGAGTTACTTTTCCTTGAGCTCGATCACGCCGTGCCAGTCGCGCGGCGGGCGGCGCTGATAGTCCATGGCGAGGTACAGGAGGAAGCTCGCGGGATTGTCATCGTCCGGAAGTCGTTTAAAACACTTCGCAGCTTTCTCCCATTCGCCGCGCTCGAAGGCTTCCAGTCCTTGATTGGTAAGCTGGATGTTGCCGTGTATCTCCTGTTCCTCCTTGGGATCGCCGGGCGGAGGGAGGAGCTCGAAGAGGTCAACGGCGGTCGTAAAACCCGCCGGCTGGAAGCGGCCGATCCGCCGGCTTAATCCGATCTTGGCCGAGACGCGCTTGGCCACCGCCGCCGACACCAGGATGCGCGCCCCGACGACCTTGGTGATGCCCTCAATGCGTGAGGCCTGGTTCACGACCGGCCCCATGATGCCGTAGGAGTACACCTGATCCGACCCCATGGCGCCGGCCACGATGTTGCCGACGTCCAGCCCGATGCCGCACCGCCAGCCCTCTGCGACCTGGCCGATGCGACTGGCCATCTTCAGCGCGGCGCGGCTCGCGCAGTCCACATGGAGCGGGTCCTCGACAGGCACGTTCCACGCCGCCATGATGCCGTCCCCCATGTACTGGATGACCACGCCGTTTTCCTCGAAGATGGCTTCGGTCATCGCGGTCATCACCTGACGCAGCTCGCCCTGATACGCCAGGAGATTCTCCACCGCGCCCTGGGTGCGCTTCGAGAAATCGCGGATGTCGAAAAAGAGGACGGTCGATTCGGCGATACGGGGCTCGAGGTCGGTCTGCTCCTTACCCTCGAGCAGGCGGGCGCAGATGCTCGGCGAGAAGAAGTGGCCGAGCCGGAGCTGCTTTTCCCGGAGCACGTCGAGGGCTAGGTTCCGGGCGATGATATCGGCCATAAATCCCACGAACCGGGCGCTCTCTTTCTGGCCGCCCTTTTCCCCGATGTAGTTGGAGGCCTCTCCCGCCACATACAGAATGAGCGGCGCCTCCCCCCCCACGTTTGAAGCGGCCGCCGCGATCGCCCAGTCGATCCCGAGGATGGACGTGGCCTGGGGACTGGCGTCGGGATTCTTGTCCCAGAAATACAGCACGGGACGAGGCGCGTCGCGGATGGCGCTCTCGACCAGAGTGCCGCTGACCGGGTGGGCCGCCCCTCTTCGCCGGGCCTCGTCCACGTCCTCGGCGAGGACCTGGAGGCCGTCGCTGGACGTCGTGAGGACCGTGGCCCACTGTGCCTTGGTGGTGGCGCGCAGGACTTTCGCGACGTGCGCGAGCACCTCCTGGCGCGGGCGGGTCTTCAACAGCTCGGGCATCTCCAGCAGGGAGAGGAACTGAAGGCGGCCGGCGTCGCCGCTGGTTTCGTAGAGCTCCTCAACCTTCAGCGCGTGGCTGTTGCTGGGCTTGCGATCGATCTTCCGGATCGACACGGTCATGTCGGGCTTCGGGGGCGCTTCCTTGACGACCGCCTTGAAGCGGAGCGTGGACTGGCCGATGGTCACCTCATCGCCGGTCTTGAGTACGCATGCGGAGGTCGGCGCCCCCTTGAAGACGATGGGGTTGGTGGCCATGGACCGGCGGGAGACCACCAGTTGGTCGGACTCGACGCAGACCTCGACGTGCTCCCGGCTGATATACGGGTCCCCTTCCACCCGCAACTCCGCCGTCTGGCTGCGCCCGACGATGTACCGCTTGCCGGTCTCCAGCTTATGGGTGGCCAGCTTGGCGCTTTGGTTCTGGATTTCGACGAAATAGTCCGTCATACCGTCACCGTTTCCCGGAGTCGCATCGTAGCACCCGTCCCCTGCCAAATCAACAGAGCCGGCCTCGCTCTTTGCGGCTTGTGGCCCTATCAGGAATGATGGTAGTTTACGGTATGGCGTCCGGCTCACTTACCGATATTCTGCTGCCGAGCACGCCCACGCTCGGCAATCCCAAGGCCCCGGTCCTCCTGGTGGAGTTTTCCGATTTCACCTGCGGGTACTGCGGGAAATTCTTCCGGGAGACGCTCCCCGCTCTCAAGACGGAGTACCTCAAGGCGGGGAAGGTTCGCTTCGCCTACCGGGACTACCCGCGGGATGAGGAGGGCTGGGGTCTCGTTTCCGCCCATGCCGCGCGCTGCGCCGGCGAGCAGGGCAAGTTCTGGGAGATGCACGACCGGCTGTTCGAGCAGCACGCCCGGCTGGGCTCGGGCATCATCATGCAACTGGCCCAGGACCTCCGCTTGAATGCCAAAGCCTTTGCGGCCTGCATGGACTCGCAGAAACACATCGAAGCGATCCTGGCCGACCGCGAGATGGCGACCAAGCTCGGCTTCCGGGGCACGCCCGGCTTTCTGATCGTCAAGACGGACGGCCGGCGCTTCTCCGACGCATTCACCATCCCCGGCGCCGTCCGCTACGCCACCTTCCGCAACGAGATCGAGCGCCTCCTCAAGAAGCGCTGACCAGGGGACTGGCTCCATTTCCGAATGGTGCCTGTCCCCGTTTAAGCTGCTTGATTATTCAGTCTGAATCAAATAGAATATTTGCTATCCGGAGGATGATCCATGCCTAAAACGTTGACCATTCGAATCGACGACAAGACCTACGCCACATTTGCGAAAAAAGCTAAGGCCGAGAATCGTTCCCTGGCGAATTTCATTGAAACTGCCGTCAAGGCCCATATCCAAGAAACCGCCTTTGTGGATGACGCCGAGATGGCCGAGATCTTGGCCAATGAGCGGCTGGTGGACCGCCTGCGCAAAGGGTCCAAGGACGCGAAGGGGAAAAAGGGGGCCCTGATTGGATAGGTACAGGGTCTTCGAGACGGAGACGTTTCAGGAAGACCTTGCGCAGATCGGACGATCAGGCCTGACTAAAATCGCAGAGAAACTCCGGGAACACGTGTACCCTCAACTCCGAACCGAGCCGCACCACGGACCGAACATCAAGCGGCTCAAGAACTGGAGCCCACCGACCTGGCGATACCGGATCGGCGCCTGGCGGTTCTTTTACGAAATCGACGAGACGGACAAGATCATATCTATGACGACGGCCGATCACCGCAGCCGGTCATATAGGTAAGCCAGGCCCGCGTCCTGGCCGGGGAGCACCTTCCTTAACTGGCGGCGCGCGCAGATTGCCAATTCACCAGCCAGACGCCGGCGAGGATGAGGACGATGCCGGCCACTTCCTTGAGGCCGATGCGCTCGCCGAGGATGATGGCCGAGAACACCAGCGCCGACACCGGGATGAGATTGATGAAGACACCGGCGCGCGAGGGGCCGACCCCCCGTACGCCGTAGAGCCAGGCTTGCTGGCCGAGCGCGGTGGCGAACACGATCAGGTACGCCAGCGCCACCCAGCCGGACAGCGGAACGGACGCCACCCCGGCGACAGCCATCTTCTGGTCCGTCCAGAGCAGCGGAATCTGCAAGAGGAGTGAGAGCCCCAGAGTGGTCCAGTTCACCGTGAGCGGCGAGAACCGCTCCATCGTGCGTCGCCCGCCGATCGTGTAGAGCGCCCAGCTCACCAAACCCAGCAGGACGAGCGTCCCGCCGAGCCAGGGATTCTCGCCCGTAACGGCGTTACCTCCACCGGCGGACACCAGCGCGACGCCCGCAAACGAGATGGCGCACCCCGCCCACACGGCGCTGAACGGCACATCCCGGATGAGCACGGAGGAGAGAAAGGCCGTGATCGCCGGGCTCGCGCCGATGATCACCCCGGCCGCCGCCGCGCCGATGTACCGCAGCCCGAACAGCGTGAGCAGGTGATTGCCCAGGACGCCGAGCCCCAGGACGAAGAACACACCAACGTCCTTTGCCGAAAACTTGACCGTCCCGCCCTCCTGCCACCACCAGAGCGGAATCAGGATCGCCAGGGCGCCGAGCCCGCGCAACACCGAGACTTCCACCGCCGAGAACGAGCCAAGCGAAAACTTCTGGCCGACGATCGAGCCGCCCCACACGACGGCCGCCGTGACGAGCGCGCCGTAGGCCGCGAGGTCGGAAGGTTTTGTCGAGTGTTGCACCGCTGGCGCATATATCAGCCACCTTGCTTAGCGTCAAGCACTTTATAGCTTTCCCTCGCCCCGCTTACGGGGAGAGGGAAGGGTGAGGGGCAGACACTGGACATCCCCGCCATTTAGGTTTAACGTCCCCCGTAAGTATGCCCCACAACTGTGGTTCTCTTGCTAGCCCTGGCAAGAAGGAGCCAAGTGATGACTATCAGGCCCGCCATCGGTTGGAGTCTTTTATTATCTGCCAGCGTCTTCACGCTTGTTCTGAATGCTACGCCAGTCTCCGGCCAGCAGGAGTTGGATGAAGCCAAGGCGTTAAACTGTAGTGCCCCACTTAAACTTTGGACAGGGACAATGAGTCATGGGGAATGAGGGAAACTCAGCGAAATCTGTTCATAACAATCGTGATGGGAGACAGCAGGGGACCTCCGAGCAAAGGATCAGGCAGGTCGTACCCAGACTTCCCCTTGGACACGAATCCTCGAAGACGCCCGAATTCTCTGCAGAATGGATGGTCAACAACGAGAAACAAACTGTCCAGAAATTAAGTGGGGCAGTACACCTCTACTTCCTAACTGAAGATGACGCGAGCGCTCGGACAACTAATAAGTTGCTGGATAACGGTCCTGGCAATACTCCTGTTTGTCCCTCTTGAGGGCTGGCCGGAAAACAGGGAGGCGCTGCTGGAGCGGGCGGAGCGGCTCAGCCAGCAGGTGATCCAGCTCTACCAGCAAGGCCAATATGCGCAGGCCATTCAGTTGGCTCATGAAGCGCTCCGGATCCGCGAGCAGGCCCTGGGCCCCGCGCATCCCCACGTGGCGACGAGCCTCAACATCCTGGCGGAGCTGTATCGCGCCACCGGCCAGTACGCGAAGGCCGAGCCGCTCTATCAGCGCAGCTTGGCGATCCGGGAGCAGGCGCTCGGCCCCGCGCATCCCGACGTGGCGACGAGCCTCAACAACTTGGCGCTGCTGTATGACGACACCGGCCAGTACGCGAAGGCCGAGCCGCTCTATCAGCGCAGCTTGGCGATCCTGGAGAAGGCGCTCGGCCCCGCGCATCCCCACGTGGCGGCAAGCCTCAACAACCTGGCGGTGCTGTATAAAACGACCGGCCAGTACGCGAAGGCCGAGCCGCTCTATCAGCGCAGCTTGGCGATCCTGGAACAGGCGCGCGGCCCCGCGCATCCCGACGTGGCGGGGAGCCTCAACAACCTGGCGGCGCTGTATCGCAACACCGGCCAGTACGCGAAGGCCGAGCCGCTCTTGCAGCGCAGCTTGGCAATCTGGGAGAAGGCGCTCGGCCCCGCGCATCCCCACGTGGCGACGAGCCTCAACAACCTGGCGCTGCTGTATCGCAACACCGGCCAGTACGCGAAGGCCGAGCCGCTCTCTCAGCGCAGCTTAGCGATCGTGGAGCAGGCGCTCGGCCCCGCGCATCCCGACGTGGCGACGAGCCTGAACAACTTGGCGCTGCTGTATGACGACACCGGCCAGTACGCGAAGGCCGAGCCGCTCTATCAGCGCAGCTTGGCAATCCGGGAGCAGGCGCTCGGCCCCGCGCATCCCCACGTGGCGCAGAGCCTCACCAGCCTGGCGCTGCTCGCGGCGGCGCAGCACGACTATGCCAGGGCCAATCGGCTCTTTACTCAGGGCCTTCGTGTCGAAGACCGGCAGATCCAGGACGTGTTCGCCTTCACCACGGAAGAGCAAAAGCTGCAGTTCATGGAAACGATCCAAGGGAGCTACCATGGCTATCTCTCCCTGCTCCACCAACATCTGAGCCGGGACCCCGATGCGCTCCGCGACGGGGTCGAGCTGGTGCTACGAAGGAAGGGCGTGATCTTTGATGCAGAGGCGCGGACCCACGAAGCCGTGCAGGGGCGTCTCTCGGAGGCGGCGCGACAGGACTGGACCCGCCTGTCGGCGCTCCGCAGCGAGCTGGCCCGGCTGCTGCTCCAGAAGCCGGACGCGATGAGCGCGGAGGCGTATCGCGAGCGCCTGGCCGCGCTCAACCGGGAGATCGAAGAAGTTGAGCAGCGGCTCGCCAAGGAAAGCGGGCTGGTGGCCAAAGAGCGGCAGCAACGGACTATCACGCGGGACAAGGTCGCGAAGCAGCTTCCCAAGCACGCCGCGCTTGTGGAATTCGCTAAAATCCGGGACCTCGACTTTGCGGAAGGCACGTGGCGGCCCACATGGCGGTATCTGGCGTTCGTCTTGACGGCGGCGGAGGAGGTTGTGCTCGCGGACCTCGGAGAGGCAGACGCGGTAGAGGGCCGGATCCGGCGCGCGCTGGAGGATATTCAGGTTTCGATGAAACGACAGGACCGGCTATCGAATTCCAAGAGTCTTCAGTCCTTGAAGGCCTTGTACGCGACCATCTGGATACCGCTCGAAGCGCCACTCAAGGGCGTGACGACGGTGGTGCTCAGTCCCGACGGCCAGCTCGCCCTGGTGCCCTTTGCGGCGCTGATGGATGCACAGGACCGGCCGTTGGTGGACCAGGTGCTCCTGGCCTATGTCAACACCGGTCGGGACTTGGTTGGCGCAGAGGGCCCCGCACCACACCCGACGGCGGATCTGATCCTGGTGGCGAATCCGGCGTACGACACGCGAGGGCGCGACAGCGCCGGCCAGGGGGCCGCGGTCCGCTCGCGGGAGTTTCGGGCGGCGTTCACGCTGCTGCCCGGAACGGAGCGGGAAGCCCAAGAGATCCCGGCACTGGTCGCCGGCAAGACCGGGGTGAAGCGGATCTTGACCGGCGAGCAGGCGACGGAAGGCGCCGTCAAGGCCGCCCGCAGCCCGCGCATCTTGCATCTGGCGACCCATGGCTTCTTCCTGGCGGATGAAGAACTCGATCTGGAGCAGGGCACCCGCAGGGGATTGCTGGAAGGGGCCCTCGCGGTGAGACCACGCGCCCCAACGAAGCGGTATGAGAATCCGCTGGTGCGTGCGGGGCTGGCCTTTGCGGGAGCCAATCAGGCGGCGCGGGTGACGGACGGCGACGATGGCATTCTCACCGCCTTGGAGGTCAGCAGCATGGACCTGGCCGGCACCGAGTTGGTCGTCCTGTCGGCCTGTGACACCGGCGTGGGGGAAGTGAAAACCGGCGAGGGTGTCTTTGGCCTACGCCGTGCTTTTGCGCTGGCGGGGGCGAAGAATCTGTTGATGAGCCTCTGGCCAGTAAGCGATGAGATCACCGCGAATCAGATGAAAGCCTTTTACCAAAACTTGCAAAAGCTGCCTCCATCTGAAGCATTACGCCAAGCCCAACTTGAGACCATTCAGCAATTGAAAGCCATCGCCATTTACGGCGGAACCGCGCCACCGGGCCTGTGGGCCCCGTTCATTCTCCAAGGCGCGCAGGCATTAGGACAATAAACTCTTCGACCCCAGATTCCCCTCACTCTGCCCTCTCCCTCAAGGGGCGAGGGTGTTATTAAGCGGGTGACACCGCATGGGCGCCCAGATGCAGCGCGGGGCGTATAACCGGGTCTGCGGGGCCTCGACGGTGAAACGCCCAACTGCACTGGGCTATGCGGGGGCAGGACCCGCGTCGAGGTCAAGCCGGAATGGAGACGTCGAGCATGCGCTGGAGCGCGATCCGCGCCCAGTGCTTGTCGTCGTCGGGAACGGAGATCCGGTTGACCACGTGCCTCTCGGCCAGGTTTTCCATCGCCCAGCAAAGGTGCGGCGCGTCGATCCGGAACATCGTAGAGCACTGGCAGACGGTCGGAGAGAGGAAAAAGACCTGCTTGTCGGGCTGCCGGCGCTTGAGGCGGTTCACGAGATTGAGTTCGGTGCCGACGCCCCAGACGGACCCCGGCGCCGCGGCCGAGACGGTCTTGATGATGAACTCGGTGGAGCCGCAGAGGTCGGACAGGTTGACGACGTTCTCATGGCACTCAGGGTGCACGATGATCTTGATCCCCGGATGCTTCTCCCGGAAATAGCGCACGTGCGCCGCCTGGAACATCTGGTGCACGCTGCAATGGCCTTTCCAGAGCAGCAGGCGGGCCTTCCTGATGGCCTCCGGTGTGTTGCCGCCGTTGGGCTGGAACGGATCCCAGACCAGGAGGTCCTCGCGGGGGATGCCCATCTTGTTGGCAGTGTTGCGTCCGAGGTGCTCGTCCGGGAAGAAGAGGATCTTCTCGCGCCGTGACCACGCCCATTCGATCACCCGGCGCGCGTTGGACGAGGTACACGTGATTCCGCCGTGCTCGCCGCAGAACGCCTTGAGGTCGGCCGCCGAGTTGACGTACACGACCGGGGTGACCGTCTCTTCGACCGGCAGGATCCGGCCCAACTGCTCCCACGCCTGGTCCACCTGCTCGATCTGGGCCATGTCGGCCATCGAGCAGCCTGCCGCCAAGTCCGGCAGGATCACCGTCTGCCCGGTCTTGCTGAGGATATCGGCCGTCTCGGCCATGAAGTGGACGCCGCAGAACACGATGAACTCGTGGTCGGAGCGCTCGGCGGCGATCTGGGAAAGCTTGAGCGAATCGCCCTCGACATCCGCGTGGCGAATGACCTCATCGCGCTGGTAGTTATGGCCCAGCACAATCACGCGGTCGCCCAGCCGGCGCTTGGCGCCCGCCGTGCGCTCTGCCAGTTCTTCCATCGGAAGATCGCGGTAATCCTGGATTTCCGCCGCCCCGCTGATAAGACAAGTCGTCCGTTCCACCATGCGCCCTCACCACACCTCTGACTGGTCCCGAAACGGAAAGATGCGAAGAAATAAGTAGAACGCCACATTGTATGGGTGGTTTTCCTTCTTTGTCAATTGAGCCAAAAGGCCTTTGCCTTGTCCCGAAAGGCCTATGCCGGTGCTGTGTAGGGGCACGGCACGCCGTGCACCTACTGTTGACAGCATGAAAACACAGCGTGTAAGCTGACTCATCAAAGCTAGGGGGGCCGACGGTGGCTGAGATGTGGCCGGTTGCGCCACACTCCCTCTGAACCTGATCTGGATAATACCAGCGCAGGGAAGCGATCATGACCGCATTCTCCGACCCGCATCCGCCTCCCCTTTCTATGGAAAGGACAAGCCGGCTATGAGCACGTCATCCATCACAACCCAACCCTTCCCGGCCTCCCGGAAGGTCCATATCGAAGGCGCCCGCGGCATCCGCGTGCCGATGCGGGAGATCAGCCTCGCCCCGACCAAATCCTTTAAGACCGGCCGGGCCGAGGACAACGCGCCGTTCCTTATCTACGACACATCGGGCCCCTATACCGACCCGGACGCCCGGATCGACCTCCGCCTGGGTCTCCCGCCGCTGCGTCGTCCCTGGATCATCGCGCGTGGCGACGTCGAGGAGCTGCCCGCCGTCTCTTCCGAGTACGGGCGCGCGCGCCTCGCCGATCCCAAGCTGGACTCGCTGCGTTTCGCGCACCTTCGCAAGCCCCTTCGCGCCAAGCCCGGCCATAACGTCACCCAGATGCACTACGCCCGCAAGGGGATCATCACGCCCGAGATGGAGTTCATCGCCATCCGTGAGAATCTCAAACGGCAGGCCGCGATGTCCCAGGACAACGGGAACGGCAATGGGAACGGCCACGGCCCGAATCGCTTGCTCTCCCAGCATCCGGGGAAGGCATGGGGCGCCTCCATCCCGGCCGAGATCACGCCGGAGTTCGTCCGCGACGAGGTCGCCCGCGGCCGCGCGATCATCCCGTCGAATATCAATCACCCCGAGATCGAGCCCATGATCATCGGGCGTAATTTCTTGGTGAAGATCAACGCCAACATAGGCAACTCCGCCGTGGCCTCCTCGATCGAGGAGGAGGTGGAGAAAATGATCTGGGCCGTGCGCTGGGGTTCCGACACGGTCATGGACCTCTCCACCGGCAGGAACATCCACGAGACGCGGGAATGGATCATCCGCAACTCGCCGGTGCCGATCGGCACCGTGCCCATTTACCAGGCACTGGAAAAGGTCGGCGGCAAGGCCGAAGACCTGACCTGGGAGATCTATCGCGACACCCTCATCGAGCAGGCGGAGCAAGGCGTGGACTACTTCACCATCCACGCGGGCGTGCGGCTGCGCTACGTGCCCCTGACGGCCGGTCGCGTCACCGGCATCGTCTCGCGCGGCGGGTCCATCCACGCCAAATGGTGTCTGGCCCACCACCAGGAAAACTTCGCCTACCAGCACTTTGAGGAGATCTGCGAGATCATGAAGGCCTACGACGTCTCTTTCAGCCTGGGCGACGGCCTGCGGCCCGGCTCGATCGCGGACGCCAACGACGAGGCGCAGTTCGCGGAACTGGAGACGTTGGGCGAGCTGACGCAGATCGCCTGGAAGCACGAAATCCAGGTCATGATCGAGGGGCCCGGCCACGTGCCGATGCACATGATCCAGGTGAACATGGAGAAACAGCTCCAGGAATGCCACGAGGCGCCGTTCTACACGTTGGGCCCGCTCACGACCGACATCGCCCCCGGCTACGACCACATCACCTCCGGCATCGGCGCGGCCATGATCGGTTGGTTCGGCTGCGCGATGCTCTGCTACGTCACGCCGAAGGAACACCTAGGCCTGCCGGATAAGGACGACGTGAAGACCGGCGTCATCACGTACAAGATCGCCGCCCACGCGGCCGACTTGGCCAAGGGACACCCCGGCGCGCAGGCGCGGGACAACGCTCTGTCCAAGGCCCGCTTCGAGTTCCGCTGGGAGGACCAGTTCAACCTCTCGCTCGATCCCGACACGGCCAAGTCGTTCCATGACGAGACGCTCCCGCAGGACGCCGCGAAGACGTCGCACTTCTGCTCGATGTGCGGGCCTCACTTCTGCTCGATGAAGATCACCGAAGACGTGCGGCAGTACGCCGCGGAGAAGGCGCTCGACGAGCAGGCCGCCATCCAGGCCGGTATGAAGGAAAAGGCGGAGGAGTTCAAAAAGACCGGATTGGAACTCTACCAGTAGGGGCACGGCGCGCCGTGCCCCTACATGAGGGAATACGATATGACGAATAAATGGACGGCTCCCCTGCGGGAGCGCGACATCACCCGGCAGATCGCCCGGGAGTACTTTCAGGAATTCGACCGGCTCATCGAGAGCGACGTCATCGTCGTGGGCGCGGGGCCATCCGGGCTCCTCTGCGCCCGGGACCTTGCCGCCGCCGGCTACAAGACGCTCCTGATCGAGCAGGCGCTGTTTTTGGGCGGCGGGTTCTGGTCCGGCGGGTACCTGATGAACAAGGCCACGATCTGTGCGCCGGCCGACAAGATCCTCGAAGAACTCCGCATTCCGGCCAAGCGCATCAAAGAGTGCGAGGGCATGTTCATGGTGGACCCGCCCCACGCGACCGCCAGGCTGATCGCCGCCGCGTACGACGCGGGCGCGAAAGTGCTCAACCTGACCAAGGTCATCGACCTTATCCTGCGCCGCGAAAACGTCCTGGAGGGCGTCGTCGTGAACTGGTCGCCGGTCGAAAACGCGGGCCACGACGCCGTGCACGTGGACCCCATCGCGCTCGAATCCAAAATCGTGGTGGACGCCACCGGCCACGACGCCGCCGTCGTCGCGCTCCTCAACCGGCGCGGACTGCACAAGATTGTCCCCGGCAACGGCGCCATGTGGGTGGAGCGGTCGGAAGAGCTTGTCGTGGAGAACACCCGCGAGGTCTATCCCAATTGCTTCCTGGCCGGGCTGTCGGTCTCCGCCGTGGACGCGTCCCCGCGCATGGGCCCTGCCTTCGGCGCCATGCTGCTCTCCGGACGGCGGGCGGCCGAGCTCGTCAGGAAAAAGCTCAAGCAGGAATAGCGCGTCCCTACCGGACCCGCCCGACCATGAATTGGCTCACAAAAAACCAGCCTCCGGGAGAGAGTCCGATGGGTCCCGACGACGATCAGAAGGCCGCCTGGGACCTGTTTCGGAAGGCCTACGAGCGCCAGATGAAGGGCGAATTCGAGGAGGCGGTCAAGCTCTACACCGCATCCATCGAGCTGTACCCGACCGCCGAAGGCTACACCTTTCGGGGCTGGACCCGCAGCTTCATGGGCATGCTCGACGAGGCGATCGAAGACTGCCACCGCGCCATCGCGGTGGATCCCGACTTCGGCAACCCCTATAACGACATCGGCGCGTACCTCATCGAGAAGGGACAGCTCGATGACGCGATCGAGTGGCTGGAACGGGCGACGCGCGCCAAGCGGTATGAGAGCCCCGCGTTCCCGCACCTCAACATGGGACGTGTGTACGAGAAGAAACGGAATTGGGACAAAGCCATGCAGTGCTATCAACAAGCGCTGAAGATCAACCCCCAGTACGATCTGGCCCAGCGGGCCTTCACACGCCTCCGGGCCATGATGAACTAGACTGAGTTCGTGAGCGGGTGACACCACATGGGCGCCCAAATGCAGCGCAGGGCGTACAGCCGGGTTCCGGGACTTCGACGGCGAAACGCCCAGCTGCATTGGGCTATGTGGGGGCAGGACCCGCGAACAGAGGATAGGCATGGATAACAAAACCATACTCGTCGCCGTGAGCGACGTGTTCTTCTATACCAAGGTCCGGGACGCGCTGAAGCCGCAGGGCTACACAATCGAGAAGGCCCGGACGCAGGACGAGATCGCCGAAAAAGCCGGCGCGCTCAGCCCGGCGGCGGTGATCCTCAACATCAACGACGAAACGCTGGATGCCTTCAAGGCGCTGGAGGCCCTCAAGGGCGACGACCGGTCGAAAACGATCCCGGTCCTGGCGTTCGCCAATCACGAAGAAGTGGACAACTGGAGGCGGGCCCAGCAGTTGGGCGTGACCAAAATCGTCTCGCGGAACGAATTCTCGTCCCGGACACTCCAGTTGGTCCAGGGGATAGTGGGTTCGGAAGGAGAGCCAGCGGCATGAAGCGCTCGCGCCTGCATGACGACCATGCGAAGCGAGGGGCTTCATTCATGGAACAGGCCGGCTGGGAGGTGCCCGCGCACTACGGGGACGCCGTCGCCGAGCACATGACCGTGCGGCGTGGGGTCGGAATCATGGATCTCTCCCAGCGCGGGAAGATCCGCGTCACCGGCGACGACCGGATGAAGTGGCTCCAGAGCATCATCAGCAACGACATCCTGCCGCTCACCCCAGGACAAGGCATCTGCTCGAGCCTCCTGACACACAAGGGGAAGACGCTCTCTTACTTCCGGGTGTATCAGCGCGGCGAGAGCCTGATGCTGGAGGACATGGGGGAAATCGGCGACGTCACCTTTTCGACTCTGCGCAAGTTCCTGCTCTACGGCACCAAAGCCAACATGGAGAACTGCGCCGAAAGCTGGGGGCTCCTGCTGGTCAGCGGCCCCAAGGCATTCGAACTCGTGAAGGGCGCGTTTGGCGCGGATCTTTCCTCCCTGAAACCCCTGTCGTTCGTGTCTCAGGCGATCGACGGGCACAGCGCCCTGCTGATCCGCACCGAGGAAACCGGCGAGCATGATGTGGAACTTCTCCTCGCGGCCGACGGCCTCAAGGCGGCATGGGACCGCCTGTGGGCATCCGGGGAAGCGATGGGATTGAAGCCTTTCGGCGCCCATGCCCTGGAGACCTTGCGCATGGAAGCCGGCCTCCCCAAGGCCGGTCCCGATCTCAATGAAAACATCGTCCCGCCGGAGGCCAACCTCGAGGGCAAGGCCTTCAGTCTCACCAAGGGGTGCTATCCGGGCCAGGAGGTGGTCGCCCGGATGGACACCTACGGATCGGTGCGAAGGCGCCTGGCCGGTCTCATTCTGGAGGATGCTGTTGTGCCCCCGCCCGGCGCCAAGCTCTTCAGTGAGGAGCGCGAAGTGGGCTGGGTCTCCAGCGCCGTCCGGTCGCCGTCGCTCGGCAAGGTCATCGCGTTCGGCTTCCCGCTCCGCGACTTCACGGCACCCGGCACGGCCTTGACCGTCGAGATCAACGGCGAACGGAAGCCCGCCACGGTCCACACCCTGCCGTTCGTCAAAGGTTCGTAGTCGGTGAATCCGGCCGCTGAACAACGCGCCCTGCATCTCGAACAGGAACTCCACCGGATGACCGCTATTCTGATCCGAGAGTACGCGCCGGAAAAGTTGATCCTCTTCGGATCGGTGGCGCAGGGCGAGATCCACGAGTGGAGCGATCTCGACCTGGTGGTCGTCAAGAAGACCGACAAGCCGTTGCTGGAGCGGACCGAGGACGTGCTCCGGCTGGTCCGCCCCAAGGTCGGCCTGGATGTCCTGGTCTACACGCCGGCGGAACTGGACAGCCTGGTGGACGAGCGCCGGGTCTTCGTGCTGGACGAAATCATCTACAAGGGAGCCGTGGCGTATGAGCGTCGAAAATAGGTGGGCCGCCTTCGCGGCTGAAGATGTGGCGATGGCCGAGGCGGCCAGTGGCCTGGGGCTCTGGAACCAGGTCTGCCTACACGCTCAGCAGGCCGCGGCCAAGTCGCTGAAGGCTTTCCTTGCCGAGCGCCACCGCCCCATCCCGCTCGCCAAACACATGGCGGAGCTGCTCGCGCTCTGCGCGGAAGCCGACCAGAGCCTGTCCCGCTTCGAGGACCGCTGCTACGCCCTCGACAAGTACCTGATCCCGCTGACCTACCCCGACGCCGTACCGACCAGCCAGGCCGGGAGCCTGCCCACCGAGAAGGACGCCCAGGAAGCGCTGGGGATTTTAAAGGAACTGCGCGAAGTCCTGCGCGTTGAGTAATCAATAGGCTGCTCAAAAAGCCTCAGATGCGCGGCCGCAGCCCCGAGGACGACGGAGGCGTACGAGTCTGTACGTCGAGGAGGCCGAGGGGCGAGAACAAAGCAGGTGGGCTTTTTCAGCAGCCTACATCACCGGCGAGCCGTGGTGGTGGATCATCAGCCACTGCCCATGGTGCCGCTCAAAGAGGTTGGTGGCGAGCACCCGCGACTCCTGGCCCTCGCCCTCCGGGCTGTTCATGATGTTCTCCATGCAGAGCACCCACGCCACATCGCCCGCGACCTGAATCATGACGTCGCTCAGTCGGAACCGCATCGAGAAGGTGTTGTTGAAGATCATCACCCAGCTGTCGCGGACGGCCGGCCAGCCGGAGCGCAGACTCCAGCCCGGATGGATGCAGGTGACGTAATCTTCCTTGGCCCACACCTCATCCATCTTCTTGATGTCGAGGCTCTCAAAGGCCCGATAAAAACTCCCGTTGGCCTTCTCGACCTCCTCGATCATCTCCTGCAGCATGGGAGGAGAACTAGTCGCCTTCAGGCTCGGCGTGGCCGTGCTGGTGCTTGACGGCTTCCTCGTCGAACAGGTCGGCCATCTCGGCGGAAATGTCTTCCTCTTCCGCGGGGTGCGGAACGACGGGGAGCTCTTTCTTCCGGATCTCATCCGGCTTGGGGTCTTTGGGATCAGCCGCCATACCAAGCCTCATCCTACTCCAAAGCATGACGCTATTGCCACAGAGGAGGGGGGGCTGGTCAGGCGCTCAGGAGGCGCGCACCGTCCCCAGCATGGCGTGGCCGTTGAGATTGCACTGGAATTGGTAGGTTTTCCCCTTCTCGGCGTAAAACCAGATCACCACTTCTTCGCCGGGATCGAGCACGATTCGGGACACGCGTCTGCCGCTGTATTCGATCCTGCCGGTCCCCTGCACCTGAATGAGGGTGCCGGACTCGAAGAGCTGCGGAGAGGTCACCTCGTGCTGGATCGGCGCGTCTTCCCGGTTCTGCACTACCAGGACGGCAAAGCGGTCACCTGGGACGCTGACGGCGTCGGGATGGAAACTGAGTTGTTCGATCTGGACCACGTGGCCGAACGACACAGCCGCGTCGGCGTACGAAAGATTGCACAGCAGCAGGCCCAGGGTCAGACCCGCGCCTGCCAATTTTCCGGCGTTCAGCTCGCCACCTTTCATGACGCTCTCCTTCAACATAGTCTTGTTAGTAACAACCCCGGGCAGCCCTTTCAAGCATGGCCGGGAAGGCTTACAGGTATCGGAGCAGGAAAAATGCCAAGAGATTCAGGGGCGGGATAGTACGCGAAATCAAGCAGATGGGCGGGCTGAACCACTGACCTGAAAAGTCCGGCTCACCCGCCAAGGGTGGATTTCAGCCATGAGGTGGTTGAGTTACGCCACGTGGGCCGGTGAAGAATGCCGCCCGCGCTTGTTCTTCCAAATCAAGGGATCCAGCACGTTGCCGCAGCAGACGCACCGCCAGCCGTAAAAGCTGAGATGCCCGCTGTCATCAAGCATATCGTAGAATTGATCTTTCACCATCAAGCCGCGACACCGTATGCAACGCATGGGGTCCCCCTTTCCGACCGGCACCGGCCGATCTCGAACCTCTTACATAGTATGTACGCAAAGCGGATGCCAGGCCGAAGGCCTAGCTTTCCTGGCAGCGGACCAAGCACAACCCTTTGATTTACGGTGCAATACGAAAAAGGCGCCGTGCCGGATGTCCAGCAGCGCCATCCCAAATGGAGCAAATACTGCCTATCCAGTCAGACAGTGTTACGAACTAACTACGCTTGACGGCGTCCAAGACTTCCTGATAAGGGGAATGTCATGACACCCATGCGCAAGACGGACGTGGCGAGAGAATGGATCATCTTCGCTTTGAGTTTCGGACTGGGGGGTCATGTGGCCCTCGGGTTCATGCTGCATAGCTCGACGCCCGACCGATGGCAGACGATCGGTTGGAAAGCCGTTTTTTTCGGATTGTTCGTCTACGTCGCCGTGCAGGCCGGCCGCTCGATTTACATGGCGATCCGTTCGAGCCGGGCGAAACGCGACGCCTGACATCATTAATGGGGAGGTAATTGCATGGCCACGGGATCCATGGGGAAACCCAGCGAGAAAGAGGAAGAGTACTTTGCACGGCAGGCCATCGAGCGGATGAAGAAGGAAGCCGCCGAGCGGCAGGCCCGCATGGCAGAAGAGGAACCGAAGAAGCTCAAAGAGCTCCACTACATGCATTGTCCCAAGTGCGGGCACCAGCTCGCGGAGCTCGACTACAAGGGCGTGAAGATCGACCGCTGCATGAACTGCCAGGGCGTCTGGCTCGACGCGGGCGAGCTGGAACTCGTCACGCAGAAGGAAGGCTACCTCGGCGGGATGCTGAAGCTGTTCAAATGACACGTAGCTTCCGTTCCCCGTTGTCAAAAGATAGCCAAATGACTCAACGTATTGTGAAGGAGCATGCGATAGGGCAATATTTTGTGGTTGACGGGCTGCCTAGGGTAAACGTACGATGAACACACGATGCAACCTGAGCAAAAGCCAGAGCGTAAACCTTATGTCCTTCACGGCTACATTGAGCAAGTGGGCGAGAGTGATTTTTTCGCCATCTGCCTGACTGTGAACGTCTGCACCCGTGGGCGTTCTTTAGAAGAAGCTGACCAGAGCCTCTACGAGGCGGTCCAACTCTATTTGGAGGATGCAACCAAGGAAGACCACGTGGATCAATGGATTCCACGCCGCGCTCCTCTGTATCATTATCTCCGCTACCTTTCAATTTGGATCCGCACGAGGTTGAGAATACTCCCACCGTACGATGCGCAGCTCATGGCCCGCATCGTTCATGCCTAAACGTTTCCCCTCTCTTTCCTATCGAGAAACCGCCGACATCCTAAAAGCGCTGGGCTTTTCGGTGAAGACCCAAAAGGGCTCTCATGAGCATTGGGAGGGCCTGGTCGATGGATCCAGGAGAAAAGTCACCCTGAAGGTCGGGATTGATTACGACGAGCGCGATATCCGCTCTCATATCAAACAGGCCGGCGTGTCCCGTGAGCAATACTACGGCGCGATGGAGCGGACAGCGAAGAAGATTCGTTAGCTCAGCCTGCCCCTTTTTATATGCAAAGGGCGCCAAGATCGACCGCTACATGAACTGCCAGGGCGTCTGGCTCGACGCGGGCGAACTGGAACAGGTCTCCCAGAAAGAAGGCTACCTCGGCGGGATGCTGAAGCTGTTCAAGTAGGAAAGAGGGTCATGGGCGGCCGTACTCGCGCGCCGCGCGGATCTCCGCGTCGCTGAAGCCGGGCTTCTTCTTTCGCAACTTCAACAAGGCCTCAATCGCCTTCGCCCTGCGTTTCGCCTGGCGGAGATGGTCCCCTTTTCTGACCTTCATCGTCCTTCCGCTCGATCTTCCAGCAGGGCCTTGAGCACCGATCCTTTTGCGTCTTTCGGACGGGGCATTTTCCAGAACCCTTTCGGCAACTTCCCGGACCCAAGGCGAACGAGTCCTGCCCGTGCTAGTTCGCGGAGATGTTTAGAAGCCGCCGTGCTTTTCACAGAAACACCTCTTCAATGCACCTAGCATAGTCTGATTCAATTTCTTGTCAAGAGCAGCACGGCCGGGACGCCGGCGATCTGGAGCTGGTCTCCGAAAAGGCCGGCTACCTCGGTGGGATGATGCAGTCGTTCAACTTAGCAGAGAATCTGCCGAGCCCGTCGTACCCGCATGCCGGACAGACCTCCTTTTCTCCCTCTGCTTAATCTACAAATTCTCTAAACGCGGCGAGTCCCTCCGAAAATTTATGATGATCAGCATTACCGAACTGAAACTGAATGACCACCTGACCATTCTTGTCGATATAGCCCCACTTGCCATTTTCTTCTCTTCGCACCGCCGCCACACCCTCGGCAAAGTTCCATGCACCGGAGAACTGAAACGGAATTACCACCTTCCCATTCTTGTCGATATAACCGAATTTGCCATCCTTTTCCATGCGGACGAGAGCCATGCCGTCGTAAAATTCATGCGCAAATTGAAACTGGGGTGGAATGACCACCCGCCCGCTCTTGTCAATATAGCCCAGCTTGCCACCGTTTCCGGTTTGCACGGCAGCCAGACCATCAGAAAACGTCCAAGCTTCTGCGAACTGGGGCGGAATGACCGCCTGCCCGCTCTTGTCAATATAGCCCCACTTGCCGCCCGTTGAAGTTTGCACTGCCGCCAGCCTCTCGGAAAATAAACCCGCATCCATAAACTGGGGTGGAATGATCGCCTGCCCACTCTTGTCGATATAGCCCCACTTGCCGTCCGTTGCGGTACGCACTGCCGCCAGCCCCTCGGAAAATAAACCCGCATCCATAAACTGGGGTGGAATGACCGCCTGCCCACTCTTGTCGATATAACCCCACCCGCCATTCGACTCGTCTTGTACTGCAGCCAAGCCTTCATGGAAATCTTTTGCGTCGGCAAATTTCGGGGGGATGACCACTTGCCCCCTCTTATCGATAAAGCCCCACTGTAGATATTTTGTGTATAAGTCATGATAAGGCCCCTTTTCCTTCGCTAGAACGCCTACGCTCATCCAGGCAGCAAACTTCAATAACTGCCGGTTATCGCTGAAGCCCCTAATCCGAGCAAGGCCATCGGAAAATGGTTCAGCTCTTACATACCGAATCGGTATGAAGACTTTTCCTGTATGGTCGATATAGCCCATCTCCTTTTTCGCTAATTCCGTCACGCCCCATAACGTTGCCACGACCGAAATGGGGATTAATATGAGGGGCCCCCCGAGGAGCCAGATACTAACGGCAGACCGTGAGCCTGCTTTCGGCTGAGCCAGCTTTCGCCTTTTGAGAGTTGCGGTAACAACACCTGCTAGGGCGACGGTCCACCATGCCAAGAGACGTGTTATCCCGAGGCCCAATGAGTGTGGATTATGCAAAATAAAAATCATGTAATCGGCAGCACCGACGATAAAAAGCAAGAATGCTGCACCATACAACCAATCGAAAGGAGATTTTAGACTTAGCAAGACATCTTTTTTTGAAATAGGCGCGGACGATGAGAGTACCACTCCCTCTGGAGCCCTTTGGAGACTTTGCGCAGCACGCGTCCACGATCTGAAGATGGGGAAGCAAATGGCGGCCGTACCTAATACGGCGTACCCCAGAAACAAAAATGGAAGCGATTCTCTGTCGAACAAACGGACCAGGAAAAAGACAACGAAAAGCGCTCCTACGAACCAGAATAACCAATTCAGGAAAGCGTACTTGATGCCTTTCCTTAATAGGGTCTTGATTTCTTGCTTCTTCTCTGAGCTCGGTATGACATAACCTTTCCTCCGCTTTCCCCAAGGATAAAAAAGCAGTTGACCTGTTTGGTCGGTTTCGCATCTATTTGCAAGAAAACCGTCAGCCATATTATCAAGAAATTTCATGTGCGGCCGCCTGCTGTACCGCCAACTTAATAGGGAGAGTTAAGTATCTATGGCGATATGAAAAAGGAAAATGAAGGGAATGAAGTCAGAGGGAGGATAATCAAACACGTATGAAGAATCAAGCGAAGGACGGAATGTTGAGGGGCGCCCTTCGAGAACCTCAGGGCAAACGGATTTGGGACGCTATACTTCTCTGTAGCTGATCTTGTCTTCTTTCTTGGACTTCCAGTAGGCGAGCTTGTTCAAGGCGTTGAGGTAGGCCTTCGCGGAGGCGACGATGATATCGGTGTCGGCGCCGTGGCCGGTCACCGTCTTCGGCCCCTCCTCCACCTTCACCATCACCTCGCCCTGCGCGTCCGTTCCGCCCGTGATGGCCTTGACGGCGTAGGTCAATAGCGTGCTCTTGGTCTGCGTCATCGCGGCGATCGTGCGGTATGCCGCGTCCACCGGGCCGTCGCCGGTGCCGGTCTGCTGCGCGACCTTCCCGTCGATTTCCAGTTCGATCCGCGCCGTCGGCGTCTTGTCGGTCCCGCTCTCGACGTACAGCGACTTGAACCGGTATGTCTCCGGGATGGTCTGGAGCTCCTCGGCGACAATCGCCTCCAGGTCCTCCTCGTAGACTTCCTTCTTCTGGTCGGCCAGCCGCTTGAAGCGCTCGAACGCCTTGTTGAGCTCGTCCTCGGCCAGCTTGTAGCCCATCTCCTCCAGTCGCTGCTTGAAGGCGTGCCGCCCGGAAAGCTTGCCCATCACCAGCGTGCTCTTGTTCAACCCGACGGACTCAGGCCGCATGATCTCGTACGTCGTCTTCTCCTTCAGCAGCCCGTCCTGATGGATGCCCGAGGCGTGCGCGAAGGCGTTCGCGCCGACAATCGCCTTGTTCGGCTGGACCACCATGCCGGTGATCTTGCTCACGAGCCGGCTGGTCTTGACGATCTCTTCCGTCACGATCTTCGTGTCGGCGCCGTAGAAGTCCTTGCGCGTGCGGAGCCCCATCACAATTTCTTCCAGCGACGCATTGCCCGCGCGCTCGCCGATCCCGTTGATCGTGCACTCCACCTGGCCGGCGCCCTCCACGATGGCCGCCAGGGAATTGGCGACCGCCACGCCGAGGTCGTTATGGCAGTGGACGGAGATCACGGCCCGTTTGATATTGGGCACGTTCTCCCGGATGCCGCGGATCAGCCGCCCGAACTCCTGCGGCGCGGCGTAGCCGACGGTGTCGGGGATGTTGACCGTCGCGGCCCCGGCCGCGATCACGGCCTCCAGCACTTCGTACAGGTACTTGGGGTCCGACCTGGTGGCGTCCATCGGGGAAAACTCCACGTCCTCCACGTAGCCGCGGGCGCGCGTGACCATTTCAACGGCGCGTTGCCGCGCCTGGTCCCGCGTGAGCCGGAACTGATGCTTCAGATGGATATCCGACGTCGAGATGAACGTGTGGATACGGACCTTCGGCGCGCCCTTCAGGGCCTCCCAGGCACGATCGACGTCCTCCGGGCGCGCGCGGGCCAGACTGCATATGGTCGGCCCTTCCACTTCATGCGCGATCCGGCGGACGGCCTCGAAGTCGCCGGGCGAGCTGTACGCGAACCCCGCCTCGATGATGTCCACGCCCAGGCGGGCAAGCTGCTTGGCCACCATCAGCTTCTCGTCGAGGTTCATCGCCGCGCCGGGGGACTGCTCACCATCCCGGAGCGTCGTATCGAATATGCGGATCAGGCGACTCATCCTATTCTGACTCCTTCACCTCGCCGGACACACGTTCCGCAGGCGCGCCTTTGCGGGCCGCCCGCCGCGCCAGGCCGACCAGCATCATCAGCACACCCGACAGCGCATAGCCGGCGAACAGCGCGAACAGGGCGATCTGGGGAGCCGCGACGATCAACATGATCCCCAGCACCGCCCAGACCAGGTACATGAAGCCTTCCCCGGCCCGTAGCTGCATACCTTTGAACTTCGTGTACTTGATCGTGCTGACCATCAGAAAGGCCAGGACGAAGGCCACGATCAGGATCACAACCGGCATCACCTCCCGGCCCAGTCTGAGAATGTGGTGATCCAGGAGCATGAGCGAGGCCAGGACGGCGGCTGCCGCCGGGATCGGCAATCCCGTGAAGTAGCGATTGTCCACCGTCCCCGTCATGACGTTGTACCGCGCCAGCCGGAGCGCGCCGCAACCCACAAAAGCAAAGACGACCGCGAGCCCCAGCACCCCATAGCCGCTCAGCGCCCACGAATAGATCAGCACCCCAGGCGCGACGCCGAACGACACGAGGTCCGCCAACGAATCGTACTCGATGCCGAACTGGCTGGTCGTCTTGGTCCAGCGGGCGGATTGGCCGTCCAGCATGTCGAAAATCAGCGCGACCAGGATGGCGATCGCCGCCTTCACATAGTTGGCGCCGAACACGGCGATGACGGCGTACAGGCCGCAGAACAGGTTCCCCGTCGTGAACAGGTTCGGCACGACGTAAATGACTTGCCGGCGGCGTTCCCGCAGCGATGTTCGCATTCTCATGGCAGCACTCCTATGACCGACTCGCCCCCCATGACCCGATCCCCGGCTTTGACCCGCACCAGCGTGCCGACCGGCATGTACAGATCCATGCGCGACCCGAACCGGATCAGCCCGTACCGCTCCCCTCGTTCCACGCGCTCCCCTTCCGACAGCCAGCAGACGATCCGTCTCGCCACGTAGCCGGCGACCTGCACACACAGTATACGGCATCCGGTGTCCGTCTCGAACAGCACCGCCGTCTGCTCGTTCTGCAGCGTCGACTCCGGCCGGCTGGCCACCAGAAACTTGCCGGGAGAATACCCGATGGCCTCGACCCGCCCCTCGCACGGCGTGCGGTTGATGTGCACGTCCAGCGGGCTCAGAAAGATGCTCACCCGCACCGCCCGTCCCTTGAGGAAGCGCGGCTCGTCTTCTTCCGCCACCGCCAGCACGCGGCCGTCGCCCGGCGACACGATCAGGTTGGGCTCGCCCGGAATCCGGCGCGGAGGATTGCGGAAGAACCAGCCCGTGAAGAGCGCCGCAGCGCCGAACAACGCGCCCGCGACCGTCCACCCGAGGGCCCACGCCGCGGCCGTTGGCACGACGGCGGCGGCCAGGAAGGGCACGCCCTCACGGGCGATCGGCCAGCCTTTCGCGCGGTCAGCCATGGCTCTCAGCCCGGCTGCCGGGCTCAGTTCTTGGTCTTGTCGACCAGTTGGTCTTTCTTGAGCCAGGGCATCATGGCGCGCAAGCGGCCGCCGACCTCTTCGATCGGGTGCTGCTCGCCGCGCTTGAGCAAGGCGTTGTACTGCGGACGGTTGGCCTGGCACTCGAGGATCCATTCCTTGGCGAAACGTCCGCTCTGGATCTCCTCCAGGATACGCTTCATCTCTTGCCGGGTCTCGTCGGTGATGATGCGCGGCCCGCGCGTCACGTCGCCGTACTTGGCCGTCGTGCTGATCGAGTAGCGCATGTTGGCGATGCCACCCTGATAGATCAGGTCCACGATCAGCTTCACCTCGTGGAGACACTCGAAATAGGCCATCTCCGGCGAATAGCCCGCGTCCACCAGCGTTTCGTAGCCCGCCTGGATCAGCGCGGTCAGCCCGCCGCAGAGCACCACCTGTTCGCCGAAGAGATCGGTCTCCGTTTCTTCCCGGAAGTTCGTCTCGATGATGCCGGCGCGGCCGCCGCCGATGGCGGAGCCGTACGCCAGCCCGATCTGCTTCGTGTCGCCGGACGGGTCCTGGTGGACGGCCAGGAGGCACGGCACGCCGCTGCCCTTCGTGTACTCCGACCGGACCAGATGGCCGGGCCCCTTGGGCGCGATCATGAACACGTTGCTCGTGGGCGGCGGCATGATCTGGCCGAAGTGGATGTTGAACCCGTGCCCGAACGCCAGATAGGAATTCTTTTTCATGTTCGGGCCGATCTCGGCGCGATAGATGCCGGCCTGCATCTCATCCGGCGCCAGGATCATCACCACATCCGCCCGCTTCACAACATCCGCCACCGGCATCACCTTCAGGCCGGCCCGCTCGGCCTTCTGCCAGGAGGCGCCTTCGCGCAGGCCGACGAGCACGTCCATGCCGCTCTCCTTCAGGTTCAGCGCGTGGGCGTGGCCCTGGCTGCCGAAACCGATGACCGCGATCGTCTTGCCCTTCAGGACTTTCAGGTCGGCGTCTTTATCGTAATAAATCGTCAGCATGATGTCTCCTCTGTCGTAGGGGCACGGCATGCCGTGCCCCTACCCAATGCACGATTATTTTTCCTCTTTCAGAATGCGCTTGGGCTGCGCGCCGGCCAGCCGGACCTGCTCGCGCGCGATCGCGACCCGCCCGGTCCGGACCACTTCCTTGATGCCCAAGGGCTGGAGCAGATTGATGGCCGCCTCAACCTTCTTGATGTCCCCCGTGACTTCGATCGTGTAGGTGGTCGGCGTCGAATCTACGATCTTGCCCCGGAAGATGTCGGCGATCCGGAGCGCCTCCGCCCGGTCTTCCTGCCGCGTGTGGATCTTGATCAGCGCCATCTCGCGCTCGACGAAGTCGGCTTCGTTCAGGTCCACCACCTTGATCACGTCGATGACCTTGTTGAGCTGCTTGACGATCTGCTCGATGATCTTGTCGTCACCCCGCGTGACGATCGTCATCATGGACATGGACGGGTCCAGCGTCGGCGCCACCGAGAGGGTCTCGATGTTGTAGCCGCGGCCGCTGAACAGATTGGCCACGCGCGACAGCACCCCGAATTTGTTCTCCACCAGAACCGAGATGATATGCTCCACAGCGACTCCTTTTACACCCGCCCAACCCCGGCCGCTCTTGAATCGCGGCCCTTTCCCGTGTTTAGGCCGTCAGGACGGTGTCCTTGTCCTCGCCGGCCACCTTGGACGCGGGCTTCTCTCCGCGCTTCATCTCCGGCGGATCCTCGAGGATCATCTCGTGATTGCAGCCGCCGGCCGGGATCATCGGGTAGCAGTTCTCGTAGGCGTCCACTTCGATGTCCACGAGGACCGGCTTGTCGGTTTTCAGCGACTCCTTGATGACATCGTCCACTTCGTCCACCTTCGTGGCCCGGAGCCCCACCGCGTTGAAGGCCTCCGCCATCTTCACGAAATCCGGGACCGTGTCCAGATAGGAGGAGGCGTACCGGCCCTCGTAGAAGAGGTCCTGCCACTGGCGCACCATCCCGTGGAAATGGTTGTTCATGATGAAGGTCTTGACCGGCAGCTTGTTCACCATCGCCGTGGCCATCTCCTGCATGTTCATCTGGATGCTGCCGTCGCCCGCGATGCAGAGCACCAGCTTGTCGCGGAACGCCGCCTGCGCGCCCATCGCCGCCGGCAGCCCGAAGCCCATCGTGCCCAGGCCGCCCGAGGTCAGCCACTTGCGCGGCTTGTTGAGCAGAAAATGCTGGGCCGCCCACATCTGGTGCTGGCCGACGTCGGTCGCCACGATCGGGTCCTTGTCCTTCGTCAATTGGTACAGCCGGTCGATCACATACTGCGGCTTGATCTTCGCGTCCGGCGGCTGCCGGTACCCCATCGGATGCTGGGTCCGCCATTCGTTGATCTGGTTCCACCAGGGCTTGCGTTGCTCGATGGAATGGCCGTTCGGCGTCGCCTTGAGCTGCGCGTTGAGCTCGCGCAGGACGGTCTTGACGTCGCCCACGATCGGAATGTCCACATGCACGTTCTTGCGGATCGACGTCGGGTCGATGTCGATGTGAATGACCTTCGCCTCCGGGCAGAACTCCGACACCTTGCCGGTCACCCGATCGTCGAAGCGGGCGCCGACCGCAATGACGAGGTCGGCATAGTGGACCGCCATGTTTGAGGCGTACGACCCGTGCATCCCCATCATGCCCAGCGACAGTTGGTGGGTGGCGGGGAACGCGCCCAGGGCCATGAGCGTCATGTCCACCGGAATCTGCGTCAGTTCGGCGAACTCCAGGACCTCGGCGCTCGCGTTGGAAAAGATCGCGCCGCCGCCCAGGTAGATGATCGGCTTCTTGGCCTTGTGGATGGCGTCCACGGCCTGCTTGATCTGCCACTTGTTGCCGTCGTACGTCGGGTTGTACCCCCGGATGGACACGCGATCCGGATACCGGAAGTCGCTCTTGTTCATCGCCACGTCCTTCGGAATGTCCACGAGCACCGGACCCGGACGGCCGGTCATGGCGATATAGAAGGCTTCCTTGATGGTCTGCGCCAGGTCGTTCACGTCCTTGACCAGGAAGTTGTACTTGGTGCACGGCCGGCTGATACCGACGTTGTCCGCCTCCTGGAACGCGTCGTTGCCGATGAGCGCGGTCGGGACCTGCCCCGTGAAGACGACGATCGGCACCGAGTCCATGTAGGCGTCCACCAGCGGGGTGACGATGTTGGTCATGCCCGGGCCGGAGGTGACGAGCGCCACGCCTGGCTTGCCGGTGGCCTTCGCGTAGCCCTCCGCCATGTGGCCCGCGCCCTGCTCGTGCCGCGTGAGAATGACCTCGACGTCCTTCTGCTGGTGCAGCACATCGAAGATCTTCAGCACCACGCCGCCCGGCAGGCCGAAGATGGTCTTCACCTCTTCGCGCTTCAGGCATTCCACAAAAATCTCGGCACCCGTCAGCTTCATCGCCGGTTCTCCTCCCAAATACCTTGAAAATCAGCGTAGTTGGAAGGGAAAACATATCACGAAGATACCCTGACCGTCAACTCTGCGCCCCTTGACAGACCTTCCACCCACTCGCTACGGTGTGACTTACTATGGATCGTCTCGTCGAATGCGTGCCCAATTTCAGTGAAGGACGGAAGACCGAGACCATCGATGCGCTGGTCGCCGCCATTCGCTCCGTCCCCGGCGTGGTCCTGCTGGACCGCCAGAGCGACGCCGACCACAACCGCTCCGTCCTGACCTTCATCGGGCCGCCCGAGGCCGTCGTCGAAGCCGCCTTCCGCGCGGCCGAAGAGGCTCTCCATCGCATCGACCTGACGACGCACCGCGGCGAGCACCCCCGCGTCGGCGCCACCGACGTGATCCCCTTCGTCCCGATCCGCGGCGTCACGATGGAGGACTGCGTGCATCTGGCGCGGCTCGTCGGGCGCCGCCTCGCGGACGAGCTGCACATCCCGGTCTTCCTTTACGAGCACGCAGCCAAGGTGCCGTTCCGCACCAGGATCGAGGACATCAGGCGGGGCAGCCTTGAGGGGCTGGACGAGCGGATGCGGATGAACCCCGAGTGGACACCGGACTTCGGGGACGCGAAACTGCACCGGACGGCCGGCGCCACCATCGTGGGCGCGCGCCGAATACTGATCGCGTATAACGTGAACCTCGCCACCATCGACCTGGACCTTGCCAAGGCCATCGCGCTCAAGGTCCGGGCCTCCAACGGCGGGCTGCCCTCGGTCAAGGCGGTCGGCATCGACCTCAAGACCCGCGGCTGCGTGCAGGTCTCCATGAACCTGACCAACTACGAAGAGACGCCTGTGCACGCAGCCTTCGAGGCGGTCAAGACGGAGGCCGCCAAGCGCGGCGTGGCCATTCACAGCAGTGAAGTGATCGGGCTGATCCCGGAGGCGGCCGTGGCGCAGGTCGCCGCGCACTACCTGATGCTGGAGAGCTTCTCGATGAGCCAGGTCCTGGAAGCGCGGATGGCGCAGGCCCTGACACAGGATCTCTCGGCCACGGTCGGCCCGTTCCTGGAAGCCGTGTCCGCCCCGAACGCGGCCCCGGGCGGAGGCAGTGTGGCGGCCCTGGCCGGGGCGGCCGCAATGTCGTTGGGCGTGATGGTGGCCGGACGTCTGCTCGAAAAGAACCCGCCGGCCGACAAGGCGGCCGTTCTCCGCGCGAAGCGCGACCTCCTGATCCGGCTCCGAGACCGGCTCCAGGCCGCGATCCGCGAGGACGCCGCGGCCTACGATGCCGTGATCCAGAGCACCAAGCGTCCCGTGATCGACCCGGAGCGGGGCGCGGCCATCACCGAAGCTTTCAGCATCGCCATCGCGGTGCCACTCGCCATCACGGAACTGGCCGTGAACGGCATGGCGGTCTTACGCGAGCTGATTCCCTTGGCCACCGCGCCCCTGGCGGCTGATCTGAGAGCAGGCGTCTTCGCAGCCCAGGCCGCCGGCGAAGGCGCGCTCGCCTGCGTCAAGGCCAATCTGGACTCGCTCAAGGACGATCCCCGCGTCCCCGATCTCCTGAAGCGGCTCGCGCCGTTTGAAGAACGTCTCCGCCAGCGGCCTTAACTACATGTTCAAGAAGATCGTCTCCGGCGGGCAGACGGGAGTGGATCGGGCGGCGTTGGATGTCGCCCTCGAACTGGGACTGCCCTGCGGCGGGTGGTGCCCTCAAGGTCGCAAAACCGAAGACGGCGCCCTCAATTTGCGTTATCCGTTGATCGAAGCGCCGTCGAAAGACTACGAACAGCGCACGAAATGGAATGTGCGCGACTCGGACGGCACGCTGGTCCTTACCAGCGGCCCGCCCACCGAAGGCACGGCCTTCACGATCGAGGCGGCCGAGAAACTGAGAAAGCCCTGCCTTGTGCTGGATCTGAACAACTGGCCTAGCGAGTCGACCGTGAAGGTTTGGGCGAAAGACCACGCCGTGCGCGTGCTGAACGTCGCGGGCCCGCGCGAGAGCAAATGTCCCGGCATCTACGTCCAGGCCGCGGAACTCCTGCGAAAAGTCCTCTAACTCTCCATCATCTCCAGGCGGGCGTCGAACTCATGGCTGCATTGCGTGCAGCGTACGCAGTCCCGTTCCATCGTGCCCTCATCGTTGGGGACGGCCATGCCGCCGCAGTCCGGGCACCGCCGCAGGTGCGCGGCCTCATCCTGAAGCGTCTCGAATTTCGAGCCGCGTAGGCAATAGACCGGTTCCCCGTCAAGCATCCAGGGCCGCCCGGCGTCATCCACCACCGGCAAGGCGACATAGTGATGCGCGGCGTAGTCCTCCAGCGCCTTCCGGGAGGTGAGCCCGTCCTTGATCAGCTTGTCGGTCTTGGCGTCATAGAGCGCGTCACCCTTCACGATCACTTTGGTCGGCCCCATCTTCATGGCGCACCTCCTTGAGGGCTACGCCGAAGGGACAGGCCCAGGCGTGTTTCAACAGCAACCCATGCCTTCCGCCTTCGGCGCGTAACGCTTGCGGGTCTGATCCATCGCGCCCGTCAGCTCGTTCCATTCCTGCGCGGTCAGGAGCGATCTCATCTTGAAGCGCAGGCCCAGGATTTTCGTCGAGCTCGCCATCCGCGCGTTGTTCATGTCATCGAGGATCTTCGTGAACTGCTCCGCCTTGGCATTGTAGTCGGCGTTCAGGACGGCCATCTGCTCATGATAGCCGCGCGACGCCTGCCCGGACTTCTTCGCCTCCGTGATGATGTCCTGCAGGATCGCCTTGGCCTGCTTGGCCTTCTCGGGGTCCTTCACCGTCCGGTCCACCAGCTCGTTCGTCTCGGCGATCCCCCGCTCCAGCGCCGCCTCTCCGGAATGCATCCCCATCCCGGAGCCGTGGTGCCGAGCGCACCCCGCCATCGTCAGCGTCACCGCAATCAGCAGCAGCAGCAGCTTCGCAGTCTTCATCGTTCGCGTCCCCCCTTGAAGCAATAAGGATAGCCCTGCCGGGGTTCTACCGCAACTCCAAATGAATGAAAGTGTTGATTGACCGGACCCGGCTTTGCCACTACAATGGCGCCGCCATGCCTGCAAAAACCCGCATTCACGCCCTACTGGAAAAAGAGAGGACCCTCATTTTCCCCGGCGTGTACGACGCGCTGGGCGCGAAGATGGTGGAGCGCGCGGGCTTTCCGCTGACCTTCATCTCCGGCTACAGCGTGGCGGCCACCCAACTGGGGCTGCCGGACTTTGGCTACCTCACGCAGACCGAGATGGTGGCGACCGCGAAGCGGGTCTGCGCCTCGGTCTCCATCCCGATCATCATCGACGCCGACACGGGCTACGGCAACGCCCTCAACGTGATCCGCACGGTGAACGAGCTGATCGACGCCGGCGCCGCCGGGATGTTCCTCGAGGATCAGGTGTGGCCCAAGCGCTGCGGCCACATGAAGGGCAAGCGGGTCATTCCCGTCGAAGAACACGTCCAAAAGATCCGCGCCGCCGTGGACGCGCGCAAGGGCCGGGACTTCTTCATCGTGGCGCGGACGGACGCCCGGCAGGTGAACGGGCTGGAGGACGCGATCGCCCGGTGCCGCAAGTACAAGGAGGCCGGGGCCGACGCGCTCTTCATCGAGGCGCCCGGCAGCGTCGAGGAGTTGAAGGCGCTCGCGAAGGAGTTGCCGCCGCCGCTCGTCGCCAACATGCTGGAGGGCGGCGTGACGCCCCTGCTCACGAAAGATGAACTGGAAAAGCTCGGCCTGCAGTTGATCGTCTGTCCGCTGACCGCGCTCTACGCTTCGGCCAAGGCCATGCAGGACATGTTCGCGTTGATCAAGACGAAAGGCACCACGCGCGACCACGTGGACCGCCTCCTCCCCTTCCAGCAATTCCACGACATCATTGGGCTCGACGAGTACTACCAACTCGACGAAAAATACCGAACGCCGGATTCGTAGGGGCAGGCCCCCGTGCCTGCCCGGATCAGGGCAACCACAGGGGGTTGCCCCTACACCGATCCGAACAATTTATACCGGTGGCGGGCGACGAGGCGGTAGGCGAGATAGGTCAGCGGGCGGAGCAGCGGCGCCTTTAGGATCGCATGCAGCGCACGCCCTCCGCGCAGGCCAGGCACCAGCGGCAGGAAGGCGTCCAGCCCCCGACTGATCGTGCCGTCGCCCTCGACGAGAAAGGCCACATCTGGCCGGCCCGGCTTGTAGTCTGCGCCCAGCCGGCTTGCGGCTTCCTCGCTCCGGTACGGAACGAACCGGACATCCTGTTCCGGCCCCAGCCGCGCCAATCCCTCCCTGGCCGTCACGCAGAGCCGGCACTGGTCGTCATAGATCAGGATGCGCGTCACCCACCCAGCCCCATGATCTGCTCCGGCAGCAACGGCTCGCGCTTCGCCAGGGCGAGATTGTCCCGGACGTGCGCCTCCTGCTTCATGCCGACCAGCGCCGTGCCGATGCCCGGCGTGGAACGGACGAACTGCAATGACCGCTGCGCGTCGGTGCCTTCGCCCAACACCTGATGGAGTTCGGCCGGCAGCCCGCGCGCGAGCTTCCCCTGGAGAATCGGCCCGCTGACCATCACGTAGACACCGAGCGCCTTGGCCGCTTCCAGCAGGCTCACCGCCGAGCCGTTGAGGTTCTGCGTCTTCTCGACGAGCGCCTCCAGCATGCCCAGGTTGTACGGCAACTGGATCACCTTGAAATGGTTGTCCTTGCCGCCGACGTCCTCCGCCAGACGCACCAGCTCCTCCAGCGAGAGGTGGCCCCTGGCCTTGGTCGGCACTCGATACCCTTCCCATGTCGCGGTCCCGTACAGACGGAGCTTTCCCCGGGCGACCGCTTCCTCCAGCGCCGCGAACGCCGCCCGCATGCGCGCCATGAACTCGTCGCGCGACACATGCTCGAGCTGGGTTTCCGGATTGTGCAGGTAGTACACGTCAAGACAGGCGAGTTCCAGGTTGGCCAGGCTGGTATCGATCTGGTGGCGCAGGTACGTCGGGGTCATGCAGTGGCAGTCGGCCACGACGTCCGACGGG
>Ga0209399_10000011_pt1 | contig 119596 bp, 129 predicted proteins | sample OV2TP3_FD_184130 | JGI IMG/M metagenome (GOLD analysis project Ga0209399, IMG submission 184130) | Hot spring microbial communities from Beatty, Nevada to study Microbial Dark Matter (Phase II) - OV2 TP3 (SPAdes) (version 3) | ecosystem: Environmental > Aquatic > Thermal springs > Hot... | reverse complement strand
TTGATGATCTTGCGCTCCATCGTCATGGTCCTCGCTCCTTCCTCCCCTGTGGGATTCGAGGACTCTACCTGACTGTCAGATTAAGTTCTACCTTTTGCAGATAAATCTACACCACCGCCTGCAGTAAGTTAGACCTGCCCACTTGAACAGCATAGTAGATACTGAAAATCCTTCGGTATTCCTGCCTTTTCCAACGCCAGGAGAAAAAAATTAAAGTTTGATTCAACCTATCGGGCGGATGCGGTGTCAGATGAGATGACACGTTGAGTCGTCCGCTCGACAAATGGTGGGGAGGGGGCTAGAATGGAATCCGTGATGAGAAACGTCAGCGCCGAAAAGCGGAAGCAAGCCCTCCTCAAGAAGATTCGCACGCTGCCTGCTGCAAAGGTTGTCGTGGTCGAAGACTTCGTAGACTTCATTCGTCAGCGGGACGACTCCCAATTAACCCGCGCTTTTTCCAAGCTCTCGGAAAGAGCGTTCCAAAAGGTTTGGGAGAACCCTGACGATGCCGTCTACGACCGTTTCTGAGTCAATCTAAGGACCCGCGGCTTCACTCTTTCCCGTAGCGCGGTTTGAGGTGGCGGAATTTCTTCGGCACGGGGTCGGAGGGGAAGTCGGTGCGACCCATCCAGGTGGGGCGGCTGTCGTAGTAGTTGACGGGGGCCTTCGGGTCGGCGGCGCGGAACGTCTTGTAGCGGCGGAGCACCTCCTCGTAGCGCCGTTTCGACATCCGGTACTTCATGTGCGGCATCTTGAGCAGATATTTCTCGACCTTCCAGACATTCCGCGGTGAGAACCGCCAGTCGCAGTTGTCCACGTCATACAACGTGCCCACGCCGTAACCGGTAAGCCGGCCGGTGTAATCCACGTACGGCTCCACGTACGTCATGACCAGGTCTCGGACGGTCCGGAAGACCGGCTTCCGCCCGTGCAGGCCCGCTTCGCGCGAGCGGGCGATGGCGCCCCAGCGCCCTTTCTGCTTGAAGAGGTACAGAACGTGGTCGAGCTTATCGACGGATTCGAGGCTCAGCATGAACGGCGGGTAGCCGTGCTGCTCCAGGATGGTCGCGGCCGTAATGGCCGCTTCCAGGCAATGGACGGTTTTCTTGGCGATCACACTCCGGAAGGAGCGAAGCGTTTCCTTGGGTTTCTCCCGGTTATAGGGAAGAGAGTCGATGAAGCGCTGCACGTGCTGCGGGGTCCGGTGTTTCCGGATGACCGCCCATTCCTTGCGGGTGAACGCGGACTGGGAGGGAATCCACTCAGCGCGGATGAGACGGCGCGTTGCTAGAAGATGCCGGCCTGTTTTTGCAGCCACCGGATGTAGGGGATGATCTGGGCGAGGTCGTCTTTGGTGACGCCGGGAATCTTGGGCATGTCGCCGAATTTCCAGTGGTGCGCGCGCACGCCCATTTCAGGGGCGCGGTAGAAGGCGATGTCGGCATGGTGGTTGGGCTCGTAGACCTTGTCGAGGAACGGAGGGCCTTTCGCGGTACCTCGTGCGCCGGCGCCGTGGCACGCGGAGCAGTTTTTGTTGTAGAGAGCCTCCCCCTTGGCGAGGGCTTCCGGGAGTTTGGGAAGTAGGGGATCGGCGGCCAGCGCGGGCGGGGCGAGCAGCAGCCCGACGGCGAGCAGGCCCGGGAACCTCATTTTTTGTTCTTGCCCCCGACGGCTGCGTCTTTCGCGTTGCACTCGACCCAGAACCGGTAGCGTATGGACGGGTTCTGGTTGCTCTCGGCGTTGGGGTTGTCGTAGAGACAGCGGTCCACGGTGTGGATCTCCTCGTCCGTGAACTCGATGGTGACCGGCGCTTTCCAGTACTGGTCGAGGGTGAAATAATCGGCCGCTTTCGGGATAGCGTCCAGCTCGGCTTGCATGCGCTGGAACGCCGGCGCGTCGGTGCCGGGAATGTTTTTGTGATTGCGCTTGACGCACCATTTCATCACTTCTGCGATGCCGTATCGCGTCAGGACAATCTTGTGTGTGTGCGGTTCAGCCATCAGGGTCCTCCATCAAAGCGGGCTCAGTCTACCCGAAGTGCCCGTTTATTGACAAGCCCATTTGTGCCTGCTTTGCCTTCCGGTGGCTGATCGAGTAAGCTCAACGAGTTTCATATGCGGGAGGGGGCGGTATGAAGCACAATCCGGGGTTTTTGAAGATCGTGGCGGAGGCCAAGCGGACGGTTCGGGAATGCACCGCCGCCGATGTGAAAGCGAAGCTGGATCGGGGCGAGCGGTTCCACTTTGTGGACGTCCGTGAGGACAACGAGTTCGCGGTGGACCATGCCAAAGGGGCCTTGCATCTTGGGCGCGGCATCCTGGAGCGGGACATCGAAACGGTGATACCCGATAAGCAGGCCGAGATTGTGCTCTACTGCGGGGGAGGCTATCGGTCCGCGCTGGCGGCTGCAAACCTGAAAAAGATGGGATACGGCAATGTCGCCTCGATGGACGGCGGCATCCGCGCCTGGCGGGAAGCCGGGTACCCCATTGAGAAGGGGTGAAGGGGAGCGCGCGTTGCCGTCCGAGCCGGTTGAGCCTGGCCCTGTCATACCCGCCGAGGTCACCCTTCCTGAGATCACGTTCAAAGCCGTCGTCCTCTCGGTGATCCTGGCTGCCGTGCTGGCCGGCGCCAACGCGTACCTGGGACTCTTCGCGGGCATGACGGTGTCGGCCTCGATCCCTGCGGCCGTCGTGTCGATGGCGGTGCTCCGCTTCTTCCGGGACTCCAACATCCTCGAGAACAACATCGTGCAGACCGCCGCCTCCTCCGGCGAGGCCCTTGCGGCGGGGGTGATCTTCACCATTCCGGCCCTGCTGCTGATCGGCCATTGGACGGCCTTCGATTACTGGCAGACGACGGCCATTGCGGCAGTGGGGGGATTGCTCGGCGTGCTCTTCACGATCCCGCTCCGGCGCGTACTGATCGTCACTGCGCGGCTCCGGTATCCCGAAGGGGTGGCCACGGCAGAGGTGCTCAAAGTCGGATCGGGAACGGGCGCGGCCCGCTCCGATGCGTCCGCAGGCTTCAGGACGCTCCTGGCGGCGGCCGTCATCGGAGGGGTGGTCAAGCTGGGCGAAAGCGGGATACGGCTCTGGGCGGAAGCGCTGGAAGGGGCCGTGCGAGCCGGCCGCACGGTTCTCTACGGCGGGGTCAATCTTTCGCCGGCCCTCCTTGCCGTGGGGTTCATCATCGGCCCCGGCACAGCGCTGGTGGTGTTCTTCGGCGGCGCGCTGGGGTGGCTGATCCTGCTGCCCCTGTCCGGCCTGCTCCAGGGCACGCCCGGCGGCCTTGAAGCGATCGCCGCCGCCAAAGCCGTCGGAAGCACCCGCATCCGCTACGTCGGGATCGGCGCCATGCTGGTGGGCGGTTTCTGGACGCTGGCCCAGCTCCGCGGGCCCCTGCTGGAAGGCCTGAGCCGTTCCTTTGCCGCCTACCGCGAGGCGCTTGCGCCGGCCGACGGCCGCGTGGCTTGTCCGGTCCCGCGGACCGAGTCCGACGCACGGGCGCTCTGGGTCGTCGTGCCGTTCCTGCTCACGTTGGTGCCGATGGCATGGATTTATCATGCCGCTGTCCATGCCGGCATCACCGCTGTGCTGATGACGGGCCTCATGGCCGGAGCGGCGTTCCTGTTTTCCGCAGTGGCCGCCTATATGGCGGGGCTTGTGGGGAGCTCCAGCAATCCCGTCTCCGGTGTGACGATCGCGACGATCTCCCTGGCGGCGCTGGTCCTGGTGCCGGTGATGGGGGGCGGCAATCCCGCCGGCCCGGCGGCCGCGCTCCTGATCGGCGCGGTCGTGTGCTGCGCGGCGGCGATGGGTGGGGACAACCTCCAGGACCTCAAGACGGGCTATCTGGTCGGCGCGACCCCGTGGAAGCAGCAGATCATGCAAGTGGTCGGGGTCGCGACCGCCGCCGTGGTCATCGCGCCGGTGCTGGCTCTCCTGCAGGCCAAGTACGGCATCGGAGAGGCCACGGCCGAGCATCCGCAGCCGTTGAGCGCGCCGCAGGCCATGCTCATGGCCAGCCTGGCGCGAGGGGTGTTCGGCGGCACACTGCCGTGGGGGATGGTCGGGCTCGGCGCGGCCGTCGGCGTGGCGGTCATCTGGGCGGACCGGCGGCTTGCGGCGCGCAATGCGGATTTCCGGATGCCGGTGCTGGCCGTCGCCTTGGGGATTTACCTGCCGCTGAAATTGTCGGCGGCCATTCTTGCCGGAGGACTGGTGAGCGCAGCGGCCCGACGAGGCAGGACCGCGGGCGCCGACGGTGGAGGCCGCCGGGGGCTCCTCTTCGCCGCCGGCCTTGTGACCGGAGAGGCGCTCATGGGCATCCTGCTCGCGGTGCCGATCGCGGTGAGCGGCATCTGGCCGGGGATCGGGGCGGACCCGCTGCAACTCTTCGCGGTCCCTCCGCTGGGCGGGTGGCCGGGCCTCGCCATCCTGGCGGCGGTGGCCGTCCTTCTGCATCGCACGGCGACGGCGCGTTGACCCTGTCGAAGAGTCTCCTGTACCATCCGCCACGATGAAAGTGAGGCGTCTTCGAAGCGCGCTGATTCTCGGGATCGTGGTCGCGGCCGTGACGGCGGGATTGTGGGGTTTTCGAACGTACCAGCAAGGCCAGGCCAACCTGACCGCGTGCGGCGGCATTGAGCCGGGCGGCCAGCGGTCCGATCTCATCAAGGCTCTGGGCGCGCCGCGGACCACCAAGGTGAATCCGGCCCAGACGCGGCTGGTGCTGTCCTTCACGGGCCCTCTCTTCGCCGACAAGCCCATTCGGGCGGTCGTGAACGTCCGGGACGATGTCGTCATGGAAATCGATTGCGGTGATGGACGGATCAAAGCCTACGACAAGTACTGAACGGCGGGTCGCCGGGCGGTGGTCTGCGATCCTGCACGTCGCGGCATTCCTGGCGGCGGCGCTCGCGGCCGCGGCCGTTCCTGTCGCGGCGAGCCACACCAAACCCCATCAGGAGGCCGTCCAGGCGGCGCGGGTCGCCCTCTTTGACAAGAAAGATCCGCAGTTGGTCAGGCGGCTCCTTGAGGGCATGTGGGGAGAACAACCCTCCGACAGCGAAACGCCCTATTTGCTGGGCATGGCGCACTTTCTTCTGTACGATCCTGAGAAATCCCTCACGCTGTTCGACGCGTGCCTCGCCGGTGACGCGCGGGCCGGGAATCCGCCGCCGCGGCTAGACTGTTTGTACTGGAGCGGGCGGGCCAATTCCATGAAAGCCGCCCTTGCCTGGTACCATCGGGAAACCATCGTGGACGGCCTGATTAAAAGCCGGCTCACGATCGGAGCCGCGCTGGATCGGTACGAGCAGGTCCTGGCGAAGGCTCCGGATCATGTGGGAGCGATGCTGTCGCAGGCTGAATACTATATGGCCGCTCCCTACCTGCCGCCGATGGCCTACGGCGATGTCGCCAGGGCGCGCTCGCTCGTCGCCAGGGCGCTGGCGCTGGAAGCCGACAATCCCCGCGCGCATTATCTCCAGGCCCGGTTGGACCTCTACTATAACGGCCGGCGGGATCAGGCCCGGGCCGGGTATGCCAAGGTCAGGCAGTTGCTGGACAGAGGCGTCGGCGGGGTGGAGGCCGCGCTCCTGCGGCGATGGGTGGACTTTGCGCAGGCCGAAGTGGCGTTTCTCGATCAGGACTACGCCGCGGCGATCACTTATGCGGACGCCTACCTCCGCCAGGTTCCCGATGGGGCGGAGGGCTATGCCCTGAAGGGCGCCAGCTTGAAGTTTCTGGGGCAGGAGGCGGCCGGTGAGGCGCAGATCAAAAAGGCGCGGGAGTTCAATCCCCGCGTGCGGCGCTACCGCGAGCCGTAAAATGCGCCGTCATGTTGACCCTATTGGGGAACTCTGTATACTGAAGTCCCTAGAGCAGACTAGAACCCTAGGCGAGAGGGAGTCCAGATGAAGCACAAGGAATATCTCGTACTTGCGTTGTTCGTATTGTTCGTGTGGTCGAGTCGGGACAAGCTCCCGGCCGAATTTCAATTTTGGAAAAAGAGCAACGCGGCGATCAAAGTCCTGAATAACTCGGGCGAGGATCTGTCTGAGGTCGCGCTCGTGGTGTACTCGACACCTCGGGCCATGGGAAATATTAAAAAGGATGCATCCAAGGAATTGTCGGTGAAGAGGCTCCGTGATCACTCGGATGTCATCATCCGCTTCAAGCATGGGGGTGACGTGATCGAACGGTATGCGGGGACCCTCGACGAAGACACCAACTATCAATTGACCATTTCTGTTAACTTCGCGGGGGTGGTGACCGTAGAGACCGGTGCCCCTGCCGAAGGCAAGGAAGAGGAGGACACCCCGGTGCAGAGCCGGTAACGGTAGTGCCAGCGTCTTCTCTTCCGCTCATCGTCTGTTTTGGTGACAGCCTCACGGCTGGTTTTCAATCCCCCACGCCGGACTGCCCCGACTTCCTCGAAACCCCCTATGGCCGATATCTGGAGGATCGTCTCCGGGCGCGCGCGCGCGTCCATGTGAGCGGCATCTGCGGCGAGTTGACCGGGGAGATGCTTCGCCGGTTCGAGCGCGACGTACTGCCTCGCCGGCCGGCGTGGACGGTGATCCTCGGGGGGACGAACGATCTGGGATGGGAGCGCAAGCCGGCGGAGGTCATGCGCCATCTCACGGCGATGTACGAACAGGCCGCCGCTGCGGACGTGTGTCCGGTTGCGGTCACCGTCCCGTCGGTCCGGGGCGCCGACGATCATATTGCCCGGCGTCGTGAGCTGAACGCGCTGATCGCTGCGTATTGCGCAGGCCATGCCGTTCCCTCTGTCGATCTCTTCGCCGCTACGGCGGAGCCTGAAACAGGACGCCTGGCCCTGCCGTACTCCAATGACGGCTTGCACCTGACGACGGCCGGATATGAATTGCTGGCGCGTCTGCTGTATGACCAGGTGTTCAAAGATTTGTAAGTAGTGGCGCTGCTTGCCGCACCTGACCTAATCGATTCTAGCCGGCGCGGGAATGTCCTTGAAGAGGTGATCGGCGATGCGGCGCGCCGTCGCCAACTGGTCTGCCAGGTCGGTCGCCGACAAAGCCTGTCTCAACAGGTCGCCGAGAGAGCCGTCGCGTTGAGAAATGAACCGGAGGTGTTCGACGGGGGAGGCGGGCCAGAACCCCCGGAGCTGGTAAAACGCGTTGATGCTCTCGTCCAGGAAAATGGAGACCAGGTGCCGGGCAGCGGCCGACTCGTCCTGCCGGTCTTCCGCTTTGCCCAGCCAGTGGTGGACTTCCGTGCGAAGCCGGATTTTCTCATGGATCGTCAGGGCGGGAGGGCCCTGCCGGAAACGCGTGTGGGCCTTCTGCAGGAGCTGAGAGCCGGCCGCTTCAAGCTCGAGCAGGACCCGTGCCTTGCGCAGGATGATGGGCAGGCGCGGCGAGGTCTGCACCTGCTCTTCGGCGACGGACACGCCGAGGTAGCGGATGTCGACGGCCCGGGTCAGCACCCGAACCACTTCGTGGCTGTCGTCTTTCCCTAGGACCAGGACCAGCAGGTCCACGTCGCTATGGGGCATGAGCGCGTCCCGGGCGGCCGATCCCACCAGAATGATGGCGGCCAGATCGCCGCCGCGTTTGGCTCTGACGTAACGGACCGTCTTGGCGATGATCTGCTCAAGTTCCGGAACGGGGGCCGGTTTCTCCTCGACGGGGGCGGTATCGGCCGTCCCGTGGGGAGTCGCGGTCGAGTTTTCTGCGGGCGGGTGATCCGACATGGTCTGAAAGGGGTTTTCCATGATGCAGACGCATTCTAGCATACCCGCGGATCGCGTTGACAATTGCAGGGGCATCACATAGAGTAACCGTTCCGGGGGTGGCGGATGTCGGATCGTCGCACCGTCAAGTTTTATCAGGCCGATGTGTTTACCGACACCGTGTTCGGGGGAAACCCTGTGGCGGTGGTTCCCGAGGCGGACGGTCTGGATGTCTGGGAAATGCAGAAGATCGCCCGGGAGATGAACCTCTCCGAAACCGTGTTCGTGCTTCCCCCGACCGATCCTTCCGCGGAGTACCGCCTCCGGTTCTTCACGCCCGCCCGGGAGATCCCCTTCGCCGGCCATCCCGTCATCGGCGCGTTCTACGTGCTGGCTCACCTGGGCGTCCTGCGGCTCCAGGAGCCGGTGACGCGCATCCACCAGGAAACCAGCGTCGGCGTGTTTCCCCTCGACCTCACGGTCAGGGATGGGCTTGTACGCCACATCATGATGGGCCAGCCCAAGCCGGAATTTCTGGGGATGGTGGAGCCGCTCCGCGACCTCTTTGAAGTCGCCAAGGCGGTGTCGGTGCCCAAGACGCAGATCACGGGGACCGGGCTTCCGGTGGAAGTGGTGTCGACGGGATTTCCGGTCATGATCGTGCCGGTCCGCACCCTGACGGCGGTCTCCAAGGCGAACCCCAATATCGGACTGCTCAACAGCGTCTGCGAGCAGCACAAGGCGCAGGGCCTGATGCTCTTCACGACGGTCACCGTGGAGGAGCGGTCCACCGTCCACACGCGGATGTTCGCCTCACCGGTCGGGGTGGTCGAAGACCCCGCCACGGGGTCCGCCAGCGGCGCCCTCGGCGCATACCTCGTCAAGCACGGCGTCGTGGACGTCGGTCCGACGACCGAGATCATCTGCGAGCAAGGCTATGAGGTGGACCGGCCGTCGCGCTTGATCGTGCACGTCCATTCGGACGACGACGAGATTCAGTACGTCAATGTCGGAGGGCAGGCGGTCATGGTGATCGAAGGCGTGGTGCAGTTCTAGCGATGAAGGCGGCGCGCTTCCACCAGCACGGCGGGCCGGAGGTGATCCGATGCGAGGACGCGCCAGATCCGACGCCCGGACCGGGCGAGGTGCTGATCCGGGTCAAGGCCTGCGCGCTCAATCGTCTCGATATGTGGATCCGCCAGGGCATTCCGGCGTTCCAGGTGCCGTTGCCGCATATCGGCGGGTGCGATGTGGCCGGCCTTGTCGAGCGGGTTGCGGATGACGACGCCGGGCTGAAGCCGGGCGACCGGGTCTTCGCCGCGCCGGGTCTGTCCTGCTGGCGGTGCGAGTTCTGCCTGAGCGGCCGGGACAACCTCTGCCTGTCCTATCGGATTCTGGGCGCGCAGGTTGACGGGGGCATGGCCGAGTATGTGAAGGTGCCCGCGGTCAACGTGATCCCCATCCCCGGCGCGCTGTCGTTCGAACAGGCCGCCGCGTTTCCCCTGACGGCGGTCACCGTCTGGCACATGCTGTTCGGCCTTGCCAAGCTCCAGCCGGCGGAAGACGTGCTGGTCCTTGGAGCGGGAAGCGGCGTCGGCAGCATGGCGGTCCAGATGGCCCGCGCCGCGGGCGCCCGGGTCCTGACGACCGTGGGCTCGGAGGACAAGGTTGAGAAGGCCAGGTCGCTGGGCGCCGAGGTGGTGCTGTATCATGCGCGGGACGACATCGCGGAGCGCGTCAGGCGGGAGACCGGCGGCCGCGGAGTGGATGTGGTGATCGAGCACATCGGCCCCGCGACCTGGGAGCAGAGTCTCAAGTCCCTGGCCAAGGGCGGGCGGCTCATCACCTGCGGCGCGACCTCCGGGCCGGAAGTTCGCGTGGACCTTCGGTTTCTCTATATGCGGCAGACAACGGTCATCGGTTCCATCATGGGCACCAGGGATGAACTGCTGGCTGCCGCCAAATGGATGGGTGAAGGGCGCATCCAAGCCGTGGTCGATTCGGTGCTTCCCCTCAAGGAAGCCCGGGCCGCTCACGAGCGCATGCTGGACCGCAAGCTTTTCGGGAAAATCGTGCTGACACCGTGAGATCATAAAGGGAGGGTTTTCATGCTCACGCTCCAAGAGACGATGACCAAAAACCTCAAGACGATTCGTCACGACGTGACAATCCAGGAGACGGCCCGGCGGATGAAGGACGAGAAGGTGGGCTCGCTGTTGGTGGAGCGGGGCGGGCAGGTGGTGGCCATCGTGACGGAAACCGACATCGTCCGGAAGGCCGTCGCGAGGGGAGCCGATCTGGGCAAGGAGAATGTGGAAACCATCATGTCGGCGCCCGTGGCCTCGATCGAGATTCAGCGGACGCCTCAGGATGCCCACGACATGATGGCCGACCTGGGGGTGCGGCACTTGGCCGTGACCGACAAGGGGAAGATCGTGGGGCTGCTCTCGGTGCGGGACCTGCTCGTCTACTTCAAGCGCGTCTCAGAACCGCGGATTACTCAGGACTAGCTCCCGTTAGAGATCAAGACGAAGGAGACGTGGTCAGATGCTAGGCCGCAGGGAGGCCGGCGACCGAGGCGTATTGGGGAATACGTCGCAGGGAGACGGACGACCGAGAACGACGCAGATGGCCGCGTATCGTTCGTCTACTTCGTCATCTCCCGCGCCATGTGGCCAAGCTCGTTCAAGATGAGCTTGTCCATGGCGAGCAGGACGGCCTTTTCCGATCCGGGGATCGTGATGACGATCGTGCCCTTGTAGAGGCCGGCCGTGGCGCGGCTCATGATCGCCGCGGACCCGATGTCCTGATAGCTGAGGGCGCGGAAGATCTCGCCGAACCCGTCCAGCCGCTTTTCCAGCAGGCCGTCAATCGCCTCGAACGTGGAGTCCCGCCGGGAGATGCCCGTCCCGCCGTTCACGATGATCGCCTGCACGTGCCTGTCCTTGCCGCCTTGCTTGATCAGCTTCCGGATGATCGAGGGGTCGTCCTTCACGAGGTGGTAGGAAACGACCGTGTGGCCGCGTCCTTTCAAGCAACTCATGATCAGCGCGCCGCTCGTGTCGTTTTCAGGCGTGCGCGTATCGCTGCAGGTGATGACCATGCAGGGGACGGATCGTGGAGCAGCGGATTTGTGCTCCATGTGGGACGGCTTGCTCTGATGCTCGGCGGGCATGTGCGGCTACCCCCACACCTCATCCGGCATCCTGAGCCGGTCCACCGGCTTGCCCTTACCGATGTGCTCGTCGAGAATGACCGTCACGTCGGCGTCGGTGACACCCTTGTACCAGACGCCGTCGGGGTAGACGACGACGGTGGGGCCCATTTGGCAGGGGCCCAGGCAGTCCGTGGGGGTCACGATGACCTGGCCGATCAGGTTGCGCTCCATGACGCCGAAATTGAACTGGTTGAGAATTCCCATGGCGCCGCGCTCGCCGCACGAACCTTTGGGATGGCCCGGAGGGCGGGTGTTCTTGCACACGAGAATATGATATTGGGGCTTGGGCATGATGGCTCCTTTTGCTGGGTCCCTGTCCGGTTTGAATCAGTGGCCGCAACTCCCCCCATGGCCGCAGCTGGTGCCGCCGGACGGGTCGGCGTCTCCCGAGCCGTAGGTCTTGGCGGCGAACCGGGAGATCAGGCGCTCGACGCGGGTCGTCCCGCACTGCGGGCAGGCGGTCTCGCCGGGCTTGGTATGGACGGATTGCATCAGGGAGAACTGGTTCGAGCAACCCGCGCAGTAGTATTCATAGATGGGCATGGCGGTACTCCTATCGTCGCGGACGCTGGTCTTCCCACCAGTCTATGCACTCCTGGGGGAGCTTCCAGTGCTTGATGCCGGCCAGCACGAAGTCAATATAGTGGTCCTGCGGCTTGAACTTGCCGGCGGGCTTGGCGATGTGGGTCGTGACCATTTCCTTGGCCGAGGGCCGGTCTTCTTCGTGTTCCGGATAGACATTGACGGTGGAATGGCGGAAGGCGCCGGCCGGCACCTCGTCCCCGTATTGATCGAGGATCTTGAGGTCCTCCTGCGTGATGTCGAACACGGCCCCCCACACCCGGTCACCGACGGACGGGGTGACGCTGGCCAGCCCGCAGCGCCACTGGGACGACCAGCGGGGAAAGGTCAGGGCATGGTCCGGCAGGTACGCCCGGTACAGGAACGTGGCTTCGGGGGCCCGCTCTTTCAGCTGATTGGGGTGGAGAGTTTCGCTGTAGATAAAGTATTTCACGCGTGGTACTTGTACAGAATGGCGTTTCGGCTTGTCAAGTCGGCGGCCCGGTCATGAACTCGGAACCGCGCCCTCGCTCCGCTCTCGTGATCGCGCTCGAATGGGCTGCTGTCGTGCTGCTGGTCGGCGGCGTCGCCGGCTACATCTTCTGGAAGCCGCTGGACCCGATGGGCGACCCGCAGGCTGCGCGGGCCCTGGCGCTGGTGCAGACGCATCCGGCGCGCTCCGCGCCTTCGATCCGCCAGGCCATCGACGACGTCATGAGAGCCAACCGGACCGCGGACCGGTCGCCCTCCATCGGCGATTGGGCCGTGCGGCCGGATGACCAGGCCGGTGAGCGGGACAGCTACCGCGTACGGGTCGTGGTGCGCTTGCCGGGCGATCAAAAGGGCCGGTGGATCGAGTGGGAATATCTCTGGACGGTGCGGCTGTCCCCGCCGACAGTGATGCCGCTGTCCCGACCGGCCGTCGAGGTGATGCCATGAACCTTATTTCTTGTGATGGTCGATGCCGATGTAGGCCTCGATAAAGCGGTCGATGCGCGCCTCATCGAAGTCGTTGAATTTGTCGAGCCGCGTCCAGGCCGTCAGGGCGATCCGCGCGTCCATGTCCGGATAGGGCGCGAGGATCAGGTGAATGTACTTCTTCTCCTTTTCGGCGCGGGCCTTGTATTTGAAGAAGACGCCCTCCAGCTTCTTGACCAGATCAGGGCAGCCCTTCGGGCAGTAGTATTGAATGACCACGCCGCCGTCCTCGAGGTTGTGCACCTGATATTCCTTGGGAATGGGTTTGTCGTAGGCCCCCCACGGGGCGATCCCGGGCATATGCGGGCCCGACGTGGGCGGGTCGCTGTTGTAAGGGGCATGGGGATCGCCCAGCCGCTTGATGTGGAGATTGCCGAGGTCGGGGAACTCTTTGCCGGGCGGGGAGGAAGTCGGGGAAGGTCCGGCTCCCAGCAGCCATGGCAAGAGCGCCAATGCGAGAAAGCCGCGCATCATGGCGTGACTGAGACCGAGATCTTGCCGTCTTCGACCTTCACCTCGTAACAGGCCACGCTCATGTCCGGATTTTTGACGTACTGGCCTGTTTTGATGTGGTAACGGTAGCCGTGCCAGGGGCAGACGACGACGTCGCCTTTGATCTTGCCCTCTCCCAAGGGGCCGCCGGCGTGCTGGCACATGTTGTCGATGGCGTAGATCGACCCCTCCAGGTTGAAGAGCGCCACCTCGACGTTCTGCACCGCGACGACTTTCGCGGTGCCCGGGGGAATGTCCGAGAGATCGGCGACATGGATGAATTGTCCCATCGCCGGATTGTAAGCTGCGTCTGCCGGGACTTCAAGACGGGGCGAGCAATCCTTGGCCGGTTGGGGCCGGGGCTGGATTTTGGGTCGCCACCTGTGCTATACGAATTTGCACATTTGGTGAGTGCCCATCGCGGAAATGGGGCATAAGTAGTCGGATTTCGTTTCTGGTGAAAGGGGGTCTATGGAGCTCACCCTGCTGCTGAACGCCACGTACGAACCGCTCCGAGTCTTGAACTGGCAGAAGGCCATCACCCTGCTGTGGCAGGGGAAGGTCGAAGTGCTCGAAGTCTATGACCGCGAGATTCACGGGGTCTCGATCTCGATCAAGCTTCCGGCGGTCATGCGACTGCTGAAGATCGTCAAAATCCGCGAGGCCCACCGCTCGGTCAAGTTTTCCCGGATCAATATCTTTACCCGCGACGGATTCAAGTGCCAGTACTGCCGGCGGAAGTTCAGGACGGAAGACCTCACGTTCGATCACGTGGTTCCGATCGCCAAAGGCGGCACGAAGACGTGGGAGAACATCGTCACGGCCTGTTGGTCCTGCAACAACCGGAAGAGCGGGCGGTTGCCGGACGAGGCGGGCATGCACTTGCTCAGGAAGCCGGTCAAGCCGAGGTGGCATCCGGTGGTCACGATCACGATCGGCATCCGGAACACGCCGGAGAGCTGGCGGGACTATCTCTACTGGAACGTGGAACTCGAATCCGATATCCCGGAACCGTAGCCTCTCCCCTCCCTTTGTTATTGTTTACTTGATCCGGTTCAGGACGATCGCGACGTCCTTGGCGCCGGCCATGGTGGGGTTTTTTGCGAACTCCCCCTCGATGTCGCCGGGCTGTGCGGGGCCGGCGCTGCCGTCTTTGTCCAGTCTCGCGATGATCGCCACCATGCCCTTGAGCTCGGAGCCCTGGATCATCACATCGGCATTCGTGACTTCGAAGGGCTGGGGGAATTTCGGGCGCTCGATCCGAAGCGCCGCGAGCGGGCGGGGAGGGCCGCTCGGCCGGCGCACGATCACGAAAAGGACGTCCGTGGGCGCCACCTGGGAGGCCAGGGCGGGGTCGATCGTGACGGTGCCTGAGATCGACCCGGCGGCTTCCTTTCCTCCGTGGAGGAGGCCCTGCCACGCCGCCACACCGGCCAGCAGCACGATGCCGACGAAGATGATCGGGACGGCATGTTTCTTATTCACGGCGGGATTATAACCGACGCGCGACAACGGGACAACGTATTTACCTTGGTTCGAATGATGCGATAAGATGCGGTCGCCGTTTGTGACGTGAGGAGGGAGCACACACATGCGATTCGGGTTCCAGATCAATCTCGACGTCAAAGACCGTGCGTGCATGGTCGTGGGGGGAGGGGATGAGGCGGCGGAGAAGGCCAACCGGCTTCTTGAGGCCGGGGCCAAGGTGACCGTCGTCAGCCCGAAGTTGAATGACGCGCTCAAGGAATTGGCGGCTTCGGCCAGGGTTCTTCACCGGGGGCGCCGGTTCAAGGTTTCGGACGTGGAAGGCGGGGTCTGGCTGGTCATGAACACGGTGAAGTCCGACGAGGTCCTCAGCCGTGATCTGTTCAAGCTGGCCAAGCAGAAGAGCTTCCTGCTCTGCTCCACCGACCAGCCGGACTATTCGACCTTCACCATGCCGGCGCTGGTCGCCCGGGGGCCGCTCCGGATCGCCATCAGCACCAGCGGCGTTTCGCCGGCGCTCGCCAGCCGCTTACGGCAGGACCTCGAACCGGTGTTCGACGAGCGCTTCGAGGTGTTCCTGGAATACCTGGACGCCTACCGGGCGCACCTCCAAACGACCGAACCTCATGTAGAAAAACGCCACCAATTATTGAGAGATGCAGTTTCAAAAGTAAAGCTTCACGCGAAGATTGAGTTCCCCAAAGTCGAAAAGAAGGCCGAAGAAAAAGGGGCGTAGGGGCGACCCGATGTGGTCGCCCGTTCTTAAAAATTCGATGTAGGGGCGGGCAACCCGGCCGCAAGGCGCGCCGAGCGCAGGGATTGGGGTTTCTTATCACGGCGTATCCGACGGATGCCATAAAGGCAGGGGTGACGGTATGGACAAGGTCAAAGTAATCCACGATGCAGTCGGGCATACGCTCACGGTATGGCTGGACGATCCGGCGAAGGAGTCCGTGTGCGAGGAGACCACCGACGAGGTTGTCCTCATGAAAGATGCTCAGGGCAGGATCATCGGATTTGAGCTCCTCCATTATCGCCCGTCGAGTGCGGAGGCTGAACTCGCTGTTGAGACCGTGGTGCGGACGACCAGCTAGCGCTGCCGACCACCATCCGACCTCTCCCGACGACTGATCTCAATAGATTTTTTCTTCTCCTCGCCCCTTGAGGGAGAGGATGAAGGTGAGGGGGCGGCACGAGGACTGGCTTGCCTTCTTAGGCGTGCCTGTCCCCATTCTTGTGCCGCTGTATCCGACAAGATACAACCCGTTCCCCCCACGCCAATCGCCTCCTTTTTCTCCTGCATGACTTTACGGAGGAGGAGTGGTAGGATTTCGGGGCGATGAACATTAAGTGTGCCGAGCACCATTATTCTTCCTCCGTAGCCCAACTCTAATAACGAGCTTAGTTATCTGAAATGCTGTACGACTTGTTTATTTGTCATGCTTCAGAGGATAAAGCCTCCTTTGTCCGACCGCTTGCAGAGATGCTCAGGTCAAAACACATCGAAGTATGGTACGACGAGTTTTCCCTTACGCTCGGGGATAGCGTTCGTCGCGCCATCGACAAGGGATTGAAACAATCCAGTTACGGTGTAGTCGTTCTGTCAAAAGCGTTTTTCGATAAGAAATGGCCACAATATGAACTCGATGGTCTCGCTGAACGTGAGGTGGGAGTGCAGGACAAGGTCATTTTGCCCATCTGGCATGGTGTGACCCATGAAGATATTATGAAGTATTCTCCTTCCCTCGCAGGACGGAAAGCCGCGTCGTCCAGTGAGGGGATTGAGAAAGTTGCTGATGAAATATTTTCTGTAATTCATCCCCAAGGTAGTCCATTGATCATTGCGCGAGACATGCTGCTCGAAAGGGGACTTACACCTCCCGTAATCTCAGACGAGTACTGGCTACAAGTTGTAGAAGCCTCGAATCGCATTCCCGGCTTTGGGTCTGTCATACCAGACGAATCCTCATGGACTAGATGGAGTTTTTACCTTCCTCCCAGGGAAGGTGGACCAGCACAGTGGGGTGAAAGGCTTGCGTGGACTGCGATGCAAATGAATTGGGTTAAAAGTGCGGACGAAATACCGATAACTCCTTTAACCCCTCCACAAGAAGTTCTGGATTTCATTCACTCCCATACTGGACTTCTCGAAACATGTGAGACATTCCCTCACCTTTTAGTCGAGTATGCGCCCCAGCTTACGATTAGAGGGTTCGAGGGCGATCTGAAAGAGGTAATAGAGAGAGAATATAGAAAATCATGCAGGCAGCGTCAAAAGGATCGCACTACAAATTCACTGACTGGGTCTGCGTGCACTACCAACAATAAGTCTCCTTTGTGTGATGAAGAGTGGGCACTTCGACACCCTACTTTTGGGGATTACCAACCGGTCTACATAACCAACGCCTATTTCTCTGGCGGCATGTTTGGCCCTACTGTATCGCCATATGAGCATGCAGACCATGCATTTTGGTTATTGTCTGATGCTAGTTCTTGGCTTCCCAAAGAGATTCATACCTTCCTGCTGGCAGGAATGATGGACTGGCATGCTTGGCTTTGGGGCTATGTTAGTATTGAAAAAGGAGGAGATTGGAAGAGTAATGGTGCATTAACGCGTGCTCTTTATAGCGCGGTTGATGGAAGGGCATTCAGATTGAACAATGAGATCGAGGATGATTTGATGCACCGGATAGAGTTATCAATTAAGACGCTCAATTTGCCAGATACAGTGCCTGCCATTTTAGAGCGTTTTTTAAAAAGAGGTTTCCCTGCTAAGTTCGTCAAGTCCGAAAGAAGAATGAGGAGAATCCGGGAAGGGAAAGGATCACGAAAAAGATAGGAAGCAGCAAAATGCGCCAGGCAACTTTGTTTGGGCACTGGTTACCCTGAACGTCTGAACTGAAAGAAGAGGGGAGGGCGCAGCACGCGGCGCCCCTACAGGAATTGGGCAACCACAGGGGATTGCCCCTACACGGATCGGTTTGAATCTACCGAGGGCGTATCGCGATACGCCCCTACATCGGATTGAAGGCGGGGTCAGGCTTCGGCAGAAAGGAGCCAGTCCCCGCCGGACTGGACATTGCGGGGCGGAGGGGCTACCATCTTTCTAGATTCGATCTCAAGAGTGAGGGTCCATGAGCACTGCAAAAGCCGAATTTGTGACCGATACGAAAGGCAACAAGAAAGCGGTGGTTCTTCCCATCAAGCAGTACGAGCAGTTGCTGGAAGACCTGCATGATCTGGCTGTCGTTGCCGAACGGCGCGACGAAGCGCCGGTGGGCTTTGAGGAGATGAAGAAGCGGCTCCGGAAGCGTGGCGTCCTATAACGTCCGCTTCAAGCCGTCTGTCGAGAAGGATATCCTTCGCCTGCCGAAATATGTTGTCCCGCGTGTCTGGGATCGCATTGATAACCTGAAAAGCGATCCGTTCCCTCACCAAGCCATCAAGCTATCGGGCGCGGAACGCTTGTATCGCATCCGCGTGGGCGAGTATCGTCTCGTGTACGAAGTTGACACCCAGGCCAAATAGATCATGATTCAGCACGTACGACACCGTCGCGAGGTTTACCGGAAGCTCTAAGTGACGAGTGGCGGCGAAGACGGGGACAGGCCCCGGTCGGAAGGGGGCCAGTCCCCACCAAGAAAGGAACGTGACCGATGGTCCTCCTGGAGTTCAGTATGTCGCCACTCGGCAAGGGCGAAAGCGTCGGCAAGTATGTGGCCCGGTCACTGGAACTTGTCGATAAGAGCGGGGTGGACTATCGCCTCAATCCCATGGGGACGGTGCTGGAAGGGGAGTGGGACGAAGTGTTCGGGGTCGTGAAGAAGTGCTACGAGCGGATGCGGAAGGACTGCGGGCGCATCTCCTGCTCGATCAAGGTGGACTACCGCAAGGGTGCGAAAGGACGATTGCATGGCAAGGTCACGAGCGTGGAGAAGCGGCTGGGGCGGAAGTTAAAAACCTAGCGAATCACGCGTATCTTAACTCCAACCTTCAGAGTAGCCCATATTCGGTCCGCTGTGATCACCGGCCGGCCGAGACGGAGTCCCAGGGCAAGGCAGGCGCGGTCCCCAAGCGAAAGGCCGTAGCGGCTCGTGAGAGCCCGGAGCAAGCCGGTTCGGTAGGCTAGGTCTTCATCAAACGGAAGAACCTCGATCCCGAGCCCCGCCATCGCGATCTTGATCGCTTCCTCCGGCATCCTGGCTTCAGCAAGCTTGGCGACCACCTCGGCGAGATTCACTGCGCTGATGGAGGAGTGCGGGAGGGCTTCGACGACTGCCTCCGCTCCCGGCTCGTCATGCAGCAGGGCAAGAAGCGCCGTGGCGTCCAGGACGGCCTCTTTCACGGCCTTCTCGTTGCGGCCAACTTCTTGCGACCCTCACGCCTGACCTCCCTGCGACGGTCCCGTATAAGATCGCCGGCAAGGGACCGATCACTTCGGACGTATTGCCCCACCAGCGCCTGGGCGCGTTTCACGGCCTGCCCAGGGGTCGCCAGTCTCACTTCGCCGCCCTCGAGCGCCAGGACCACGGTATCGCCGGGTTCCAAGCCGAGGGCTTTCCGATATTCGACAGGGAGCACGAGTCTGCCACCTTCACCTAGGCGTGTCGTAACTGCTGACATATGCCACCTCCATGATGATCTGCCAGAGCTATCTTATCATGACATCTTCATGTCGGCAAGTCGTCTGGCTGTATGGGGGATCTGCTGGAGCGGCAAGGTCATGAGCGTGGAGAAACGCCTGGGGAAGAAACTCAGAACTTAGAACACCGAGAACTTGAAGTAGCGTTTCGGATCTTTCTTGATGTCCGCGATCAGCCCCTCGACTTCGGTCAGCACCTTGTCCGCCCGCTTGTAGATCTGATCCTGGTTGACCAGCTTGCCAAGGGTGCCGTCGCCGCGCTCGATCTTTCCCATCAGGGCTTCGCCTTTGGCGGTGACGCCTTCCAATCGCTGGTACAAAGCGGGGTCGCGGGCCAGTTTCCCCAGGCTGCCCTCCGGGTGATTGAGCAGGGCGCCCAGCTTCTGCATCTCCTCGACGGCCGCCGTCGCCCGGTCATAGAACGCGCGGTCCGTCACCAGCCGGCCAAGCGTGCCATCGCCGTGCTCGATCCCGGCGAGCAATTTGCCGGTCTTCTCGGACAGCGCGTCCACCTTTCGCAGCAACTGAGTGGACTGGTCGTAGAGCGCCGGGTCGGTGACGAGCTTGCCGGCCGTGCCTTTCCCCGCCTTGATATTGGCGAGAATCCCCTGCAGTTCGCGCAAGGTCTGGTCCACGTTCTGGAGCGTGGTGGTCGCGGTCCCGGCGACGCCGGTGATGTCGGCGGTGTCGCCGTGCCCGCTCAGGACGGCACCGTCCGGCAGGGGCGGCTGTTTGGGCGAGCCGGGAAGGAGGTCGAGATACTTGTCGCCCAACAGCCCCATCGGGCGGATCATGATGGCGGCGTCGGCGTGGAGGAGCGGGCGCATCTCGTTGTGGACGGTGAATTCGATCAGAACCCTGCCTTTGCCGGGGTCGATGCTCACACCCTTCACATTGCCGACGTCCACGCCGCTGATTCGGACCGGCGCGCCGGCCTTGACGCCCTGGCTGTCGTCCAGGGAGGCATGGAAAGTCGCGGCGGAAGTAAACACCCCCATGCCGCTGTTCAGATTCATGATGGTGTACAGGATCGCGGCGATGCCGACGATGAGCACCACGCCGACCTTCACTTGGGCCCAGGTTGTGTCGGTTCGCCGCATCATGCCGGCGTCCTTTCGGCTTTGTCGGCCGCCGGCGCGACCACGCGGACGCCCCCGTCCTTGCAGGGGAAGCAGCCCGGCTCTGCCAGCACTTCCGCCGGCCTGAGGAAGGTGTGGATCCGCGGGTCTTCCGAGGCTTGGAGCGCGTCCACCGAGCCGTCGAAAATTTTCTCCCCGCGGTGGATCATGATGAGCCGATCGGCAACGCGGTAGGCAGTCTCCAGATCGTGAGTCACCACGACCTGCGTGACCTGCTCTTCCGTATGCAGCCGGCAGACGAGCTCGCTGACCAGGTGCGTGTTGATCGGATCGAGCCCCGCGGTCGGTTCGTCATAGAGGATGATCTTGGGTTTGCAGGCCAGGGCCCGCGCGATGGCGACGCGCTTCTTCATGCCGCCGCTCAGTTCGGCCGGCATCTTGTCCAGGGTGTCCTCAAGGCCCACGAACCGGAGGCTTTCGACCACGCGCGCCTCAATGGTCGCGTTGTCCAGCGTGCCCTCTTCCCACAGGCGGTAGCCCACGTTCTCGCGAACCGTGAGCGAATCGAAGAGCGCCGCGCCCTGGAAGACCATGGCCATCTGGGCGCGAATGGCGGCCATCTGCCGCTCGGTCAGCCCGACGATCTCCTGCCCGTTGATGACGATCGAGCCGGACTCCGGGTGCAGGAGTCCGAGGATCAGCCGCAGGGTGGTGGTCTTCCCGCAGCCGCTCCCGCCGAGAATGACCTGCGTCGCGCCGGCCGGCACGTCCATGGAAATGTCCGTGAGGACCTGCCGGCCGTCGAATTTGAGGAAGACGTGGGAAAACCGGATCACGGCTCACCAGCCCCAATAAATGAACAGCTTCGTGAGGAAAAAGTCCGACACCAGAATCAGGATGGACGAGGTGACCATGGCGTTGGTCGTCGAATGCCCGACCCCGACCGTGCCTCCCGATGTCGTGATTCCGGCGTAACAGCCGACCATGCAGACGATGAACCCGAAGAACAGGGGCTTGAGCAGACCGTACACGAGATCCATCGGTCCCAGCGCCGCGAAGGCCCACGTCCAGTAGAAAAAGGTATCGATGCTCAGGGAGAAATGGGCGATCAGGTAGCCGCCGACCATGGCGATGCCGTCCGTGATGACGGTCAGCACGGGCACCATGATGAGGGAGGCGATCAGGCGCGTGGTGACCAGTTTTTTGATCGGGTCGGTGCCTTCGGCCCTGAGCGCGTCGATCTGCTCGGTCACTTGCATCGTCGCCAGCTCGGAAGCGATGCCGGAGCCCACCCGCCCGGCGATCATCAAGGCGGCGAGCACGGGGCCGAGCTCGCGGACGACCGACGCGCTCACGAGTTTCGAGACGTACGGGACGGCGCCGTACGGCTCAAGCTGGATCGCCCCCTGGAGGGTCAGGACCATGCCCGTGAAGATGCCGGTCAGCACGACGATGAAGATGGAGCCCACCCCGATCCGGTCCATGTGGTAGACGGTTTCCTGGACGTACCACGGCCGCCGGAAAATACCCGCGACGGTGATGGCGCAGAGCTGCGCGAAATCCTGGACCGTTGCGGCGTAGCCTTTGAGGGTGTCTTCGATACGGGTGGCGGCAGCTTCCATGATCGGTCTCTTTCAGTGAAACAGCCGAAGTGACGGCACTATACCGAGTTTCCAGGGTTCAGGCAAGCGAGGGGCGGGGCGATCGGAGGTCAATTCTCCCGATAGACGCGCGTCACGCGAGGTCCGATCTGGCAGAGGACTTCGTAGCTGATGGTGTTCTGCCAGACCGCCAGGTCATCCGCGGTGATCGCGGCCGCGCCCTGCCGTCCCAACAGGACCGCCTCGTCCTCGGGGCGGACCGTCGGGTGGTCCGTCACATCCACGACCGTGAGATCCATGCAGACGCGTCCGACCACGGGAGCCGGCCGGCCTCCGATGAGCACGTGCCCTTTGTTGGAGAGGGCGCGGCTGTAGCCGTCCGCGTAGCCGACCGGGAGCACAGCCAAAGTCGACGGGCGTGGGGCGACGAAGGTCCCGCCGTAGCTGACCGGCTGACCTTTGTCCACCCGCTTGACCTGGATGACGCGGGTCTTCCAGGTCAGGGCGGGACGAAGATCCGCGGGAGGCATTGATCCTGAGGAATAGCCGTACAGCATGAGGCCCGGGCGGACGAGGTCAAATCGGCTGGAGGGATACTTGAGAATGGCCGCGCTGTTGGCGATATGGGCCGTGGGAACCGGCAGTCCCGCTGCCCGGATCGCTTCCAGGAACGCGCGGAATCGGGCCAGTTGGTGTTCGGTTGCCCTGTCGTCCGGTTCGTCGGCCGAGGCCAGGTGGCTCATCACGCCTTCGAGGTGGAGATTGGGCGGCCAGTCTGCGCGGAGGAGAGCCAGGGCCTCCTCCGGGGTGACCCCGAGGCGGCTCATGCCGGTGTCCACCTTGAGATGGACGCGCAGGGGGAGGGTTCGAGGGTCCGCGAGCCGGGCCGCCGTGTCGACGGCGTCCCGCGAGGGCAGGACCGGCGTCAGGTTGGATCGCTGCATGGCCGGGATGTCGCACACGCCGCCCATCACCAGGATCGGCGCGGTCACGCCGGCGTCCCTGAGCGCGAGACCCTCCTCCGCCGTGGCGACGCCTAGTTGGTGCGCGCCGGCGGCCAGCAGGGCCCGTGACACAGGAACCGCCCCGTGGCCATAGGCGTTGGCTTTCACGACGGCCAGGACGGCGGCCGTGCCGACCCGTCGCGTGACTTCCTGGAGATTGTGGCGGAGAGAGGGAAGATGAATCTCGACAACGGTGGGGTTCAAATTTCGGTGATCTCCGCCTCCTTCTTTTTGACGATCTCATCCACTTTCAGGATGTACGCGTCCGTCACCTTCTGGACCTCGTCATGGGACTTCTTGGCCTCGTCTTCTGTCAGTTGGGAGGCCTTCTGGGCCTTCTTGATTTCCTCGAGCACGTCCCGGCGGATGTTGCGGATGTGGACCCGGACCTCTTCAGCGAGCTTCTTGGCGAGCTTCACCAGTTCCTTGCGGCGCTCCTCGGTGAGCGGCGGGATCGGCAGGCGGATCAGCTTCCCGTCGTTCGCGGGAGTCAGGCCGAGGTCGGACGCCAGGATGGCCTTTTCGATGTCTTTGATGAGCTGGGGATCGAACGGCTGGACGGTGATGAGCCGATTCTCGGGCACCGCGAGGGTTGCGACCTGCTTGAGGGGCGTGAGCGTGCCGTAATAATCCACCTTGACGTGGTCCAGCAGTCCCAGTGAGGCCCGCCCCGTGCGGATCGCGGCCATCTCGTGGCGCAGGTGATCGAGCTGACCGTCCATTTTGTCCGTGGTTTTTTTCTTGAGTGCGGCTTGCATGGCGTCCCCCCGGAAGTCAGGCCTGCCCCACTTCGTCCTTGACCAACGTGCCGAGCTTCTCCCCCTGGACGATCCGCTTGATGTTGCCCTTCTCTTTCACGTTGAACACGATGATCGGAAGGTTATGGTCCATGCACAGGGAAATGGCGGTGGAGTCCATGACTTTGAGGCGCTTGTCGATGACGGTCAGGAAGGACAGGCGGTCGAATTTCACGGCTTTGGGGTTTTTCATGGGGTCGTCGTCGTAGATGCCCGCGACTTTGGTGCCCTTCAGGATGATCTCGGCCCCGATTTCCATCGCGCGGAGCGCGGCGGCGGTGTCGGTCGAGAAGTAGGGGTTTCCGGTGCCCGCCGCGAAGATGACCACGCGCTTCTTCTCCAGATGGCGGATCGCCCGCCGGCGGATGTAGCCCTCGGCCAGTTGGCGCATGTCGATGGCGGACTGGACGCGGGTGACGGCGCCCAGCTTTTCCAGCGCGTTCTGGAGGGCGAGGGCGTTGAGCATGGTGGCCAGCATGCCCATGTAGTCGGCGGAGGCCCGCTCCATGCCGCCGTTGGCCGCGTCGATGCCGCGGAAGATGTTCCCGCCGCCGATCACGACGGCGACTTCCACCCCCAGCGCGGCCACCTCCGCGACTTCCGCGGCGATGTACTGGATCATCCGGGCGTCGAGGCCGAAGGACTGCTCGCCGGCAAGAACTTCTCCGCTGATCTTCAGAAGGATGCGCTTATACGCCGTGGGACTCATTCCTCATCGCCGAGCTGGTATCGGGTGAACCGGCGGACGGCGATGTTCTCCCCGGTCTTCGCGATCTTCTGCGTGAACAGGTCGGCGATCTTCACGTTGGGGTCCTTCACGAACGGCTGCTCCATCAGGCAGTTGTCCTGGTAGAATTTTTCCAGCTTGCCCGACGCGATCTTGTCCCAGGCGGCCGGGGGTTTACCCAGTTCCTTCGCCTGTGCCCGGTAGATCGCCATCTCTTTGTCGACGACATCCTTGGGAACATCCTCGCGGCGGACGTAGACCGGCTTGGAGGCCGCGATCTGAAGAGTCAAGTCGCGGACCAGGGACTGGAATTCGTCGTTCCGGGCGACAAAGTCGGTTTCGCAGTTGACCTCCACCAAGACGCCGACCTTGCTGCCGTGATGGATGTAGGAGGCGATGACGCCTTCGTTCGTGGCGCGCCCGGCTTTCTTGCCGGCCGTGGCGAGCCCCTTTTGCCGAAGCCAATCGATGGCCTTGCCGATGTCGTCCCCGTTTTCCACCAGGGCCTGCTTGCAGTCCATGATGCCGGCGCCGGTTTTCTGCCGGAGTTCCTTCACGCGCGTGCTGTCTCCTGCCATGGTGCGTCGACTCCTTGCTCTTTTGCTGGTTGCGGTCTGCGCCTAGACTCCGGCGCCGGCGGCCTGCGCGGTCCGCATCTCGGTCGGGGTCAAGGCGGCAGGCTTCTCGTCCTCGGCGCGCTGGGCGCGCAGGTGCAGGCCTTCGATCACGGCATCGGCAATTTTGGAGGTGATCAATCTGACGGAGCGGATCGCGTCGTCATTGCCGGGAATGAGGTATTCGATCCCGTCGGGGTCGCAGTTGGTGTCGACGATGGCGACGATGGGAATGCCCAGCCGGTGCGCTTCCATGATGGCGATGCGCTCGCCCCGCGTATCGGCCACGTAAATGCAGCCGGGGAGGGCGTTCATGCCCTTGATGCCGCCCAGGCTCACTTCGAGGCGCAGGCGCTCTTTTTCCAGCCCGGCGACTTCTTTCTTGGGCAGGCGCTCGTAAGTGCCGTCGGCCGATGCGGCCTCGATCTTGCGCAATTTATCGATGCTCTTCCGGATGGTATTGAAGTTCGTCAGCATCCCGCCCAGCCAGCGCTGCGAGACATAAAACATCTGGCACCGTTTGGCCTCTTCCTCGACGATGTCGCTGCTCTGCCGTTTGGTGCCGACAAACAGGACGGATTCTCCCTGGGCGACGGTCTGCCGCACGAAGTCATAGGCGGCGTCGAAGCGGGCGAGGGTCTGCTGCAGGTCGATGATGTAAATGCCGTTGCGCTCGCCGAAGATGTGGCGCTTCATCTTCGGATTCCATCGGTTGGTCTGGTGGCCGAAGTGCACGCCGGCCTCCAGCAGGTCCTTAATCGTGATCGCTCCCATAAACCGTCACCCCCTTTCCTTTTGCCGGCGCGACCCGTGTCCGTCTCGATGACGTGGCGGGAGGATTTCTCAGGTCCTTACTACGTCGACATCTCGCCCGCAACGCGGACGTGCAGAGATTGTGAATAATTCCGGCCGCTCAAAACTTTTAAAAATTAACACGTTACCGGTTGATTCTTCAAGATAAAAGATTGTCCGTCACGACCGGTACGAGGCGTTGATCTTGATATAGTCCATCGTAAGGTCCGTGGTCCAGACCGTGGCGTCGGCATGTCCCGTTCCCAGGTCGACCGTGACGCTGAATTCGCGGGACTTCATGACGGCATTCGCTCGTTCTTCCACGTCGGGGCCGAGCCCCATCCCGCGACGGACGATCTGAACGGGGCCGACGATGATGGCGATGCGGTCTTCAGCGATCCGGGCTCCGGATCGCCCCAGGGCCGCCATGATGCGTCCCCAGTTGGCGTCTTCGCCGAACCATGCGGTCTTTACCAGGCTTGACGTGGCGATGGCGACGGCCGCGCGAAGGGCGTCGGCGTGGGTCCGGGCTCCTTTCACGCGCAACTCCACGAACTTGGTCGCCCCTTCGCCGTCCCAAGCGATTTTCTTGGCCAGGTCGAGGCAGACGTGATCCAGGAGCGACTGGAAGCGGCGCGCGTCGGCGCTGCCCGGCTTCAACGGCCGGTTGCCGGCCAGGCCGTTGGCCAGGCAGAGCACCATGTCGTTCGTGCTGGTGTCGCCGTCCACGGGGATGCGGTTGAACGACCGCTCCGTGGCCTGCCGGAGTCCGCGCTGCAGAACCGCGCGCGGAACCTGCGCGTCGGTCGCCAGGTAGGCGAGCATCGTGGCCATGTTCGGATGAATCATGCCGGATCCCTTCGCGATTCCCCCCACGGTGACCGTGCGTCCTCCGATCGTGTCGGAGACAGCGGCGGTCTTCAAGGTGGTATCGGTCGTCATGATGGCGCGCGCGGCGTCCTCTCCTCCATGACGATGGAGGCGGGCGGCGAGCAGCGGGATGGCCGTCTCGATTATCTCCATGGGGAGCGGTTTCCCGATCACGCCGGTCGAGCCGACGAAGACGTCTTCCGGCGGCACCCGCAACGCTTTGGCCGTCAGGGCGGCCATCTTCACGGCATCCGCATAGCCCCGGCGGCCCGTGCAGGCATTGGCGTTGCCGCTGTTGATCAGAATGGCCCGACCTTTTCCGTGGTGCAACCGCTCGCGGTCCAGCACCAGAGGGGCGGCCACGACCTTATTGGTGGTGAAGACGCCCGCGACCGTCGCGTCCCGTTCCGAAACGATCAGCGCGAGGTCCAGCGCCGCGTCCTTCTTGATGCCGGCGGCCATCCCGGCGGCCAGGATCCCGGTCACGGCCGTAATGCCCCCTGTCACGACTTTCATCATGTTGTCCCGTAGCGTCTGTGAATAGGTGCGCTGGTCAGGGATAGAGGCCGGAATCCTGCAGTCCGAGTGTTTCGTCCCACCCCTGCATCAGGTTGAACGCTTGAACGGCTTGGCCGGCCGCTCCCTTGACCAGGTTATCGAGAGCGGCCATGAGGATGGCCGTCCCGGTTCGAGGATCGACGAAGGCCGACACCTCGCAGACGTTCGCCCCGCGGGTGTGACGCGGATTCGGCGACTGTCCCGGGTTCAGCACGCGGACGAAGGGCTCTCCTTTGTAGAACTCTCTGTACAGTGCGGTCAGTTGCTCCGATGTGCGGGCCTGCGTAAGCCGCACGTACGCCGTGCTGAGAATGCCGCGGGTCAGGGGCACGAGGTGCGGTGTGAACGTCACCGTCGCGCCGAGTGCCTGTTCGATCTCCGGGATGTGCCGGTGCGCCCCCAGCTTGTAGGCTTCCATGGACTCGTTCGCTTCGGGGAAGTGATAGGCGAGGGCCGGTGTCCGCCCGGCGCCGGAGATGCCCGACTTCGCGTCGATGAAGACCTGCGTTCCCAGTAATTGGTGCTTCGCCAGCGGCGCCAGCGACAGGATCGCGGCGGTCGGATAACACCCGGGCGAGGCGACCAGTGACGCCGAACGGATCGCATCCCGGTGCAGTTCGGGCAAGCCATAGACGGCCGTTCGAAGAAGATCGGGACAGGGATGGGGAGTCTCATACCAGGTCTCGTAGTCCTTCGCGCTTTTCAGGCGGAAGTCGGCGCTCAAATCAATGACCTTCCGTCCGGCCTTGAGAAACGTCTGCGCAGGCCCCGCCGATTTCGTGTGGGGCAGGGCCAGGAAGACGAACTCGGCGCGTGCGGCCACCTGTGGCGGGTCCAAGGCTTCGCAGAGCAGCTCCGGCCCCCACAGATTCGGGAAGAGCGCGTGGACCGGTTTTCCGGAAGACTGTTCCGACGTCACGGCGGTGACCTGAACCTTGGGGTGGCGAAACAGCAGACGCAGGAGTTCTCCTCCGACGTAGCCGCTCGCACCGACGACCGCAACCGATGTCATCGACAGGCTCCAATAAAAAAGGGAAGGCCGAGGGGCCTTCCCTTCGAAAAGGGTCGCAGCCCCGTTTACCGCTTCGAGAATTGAAAGCGCTTGCGGGCGCCTTTCTGCCCGTACTTCTTCCGTTCCTTCGTCCGGGAGTCTCGGGTGAGCAAGCCCTCCTTTTTCAGGACGGGCCGCAACGCGGGATCCATCGTCACCAAGGCCTTGGACACGGCATGACGCAACGCATCGGCCTGGCCGGTATTGCCGCCGCCTTCGATCGTCGCCGTCACGTCCAGCTTGCCCTGCAGGTTGGCGAGCTCGATCGGATAGGTGGCCGTCGTGCGGTGCGTCGCCCTGGGAAAATACGACTCGATGGGGCGGTCGTTGACGGTGAACTTGCCGGAGCCCGCCTGTATCCAGGTCCGGCAGATGGCGCGTTTGCGTTTCCCAGTGGCGTTCGTTGCGTCATTCATGGACATAGGCGCACAATCTCCTCTTCGGAATTCAGAGTGCCATCGCTTCGGGCCGCTGGGCTTGATGCGGATGCGTCGGGCCTGCGTAGACGTTCAGTTTTCGCGCCATCTGCTTGCCGAGCGGGGTTTTGGGCAGCATCCCTTTGATGGCCCGCTCGACGATCACGGACGGCTTGCGCGCCAGCAGATCCTTCACGGTCTCCGCTTTCAAGCCTCCGGGATAGCCCGAATGCCGGTAATAGGTCTTCTGTCGGACTTTCTCGCCGGTCAGGTGAATCTTTTCGGCGTTCACGACGATCACGTGGTCGCCCGTATCCACGTGCGGGGTGAAGATCGGCTTGTGCTTGCCCCGCAGGACGATGGCGACCTGTGTGGCCAGGCGGCCCAGTGTCTTGCCTGCGGCGTCGACGACATACCACTTTCGCTTGATATCCGCTTCCTTGGCGGAATAGGTTCGTACCATGATGCTCCGCTCCTCGTACTAGACTGTGCCCCCGAACTCCTTCGAGCCCAGCATCTTCAGCCACGGATCGACGTTTTCAGGCGCCAACCGGTCCAGCACGTCCTGCGCCACGTAGATCGGACTGCTGGTCCGCAGGGCCAGGGCGATGGCGTCGCTCGGCCTGGAGTCCACGGTCAACTCGGACTCCTTGCTGCTCAAGTAAATCGAGGCATAGTAGGTGTTGTTCTTGACGTCCGTGACGACGACCTTCGAGACTTTCAGGCCCAATTGCTCGGTCAGGTTCCGGATCAAATCGTGACTGAGCGGACGGGGCGGAATGACCCCTTCCATGGCCAGCCGGATGGCCGTCCCTTCGGCGACCCCCACCCAGATCGGGAGGGTATTGGCCTTGCTCTCGTCCTGCAGAATCACGACCTGGCTGTCCGAGTTGGGGATCGCGTCGGGCATGACTCCTTGCACCGTTAATTTAACCACACCGCTCTCCCTTGTCGTCATCGTCGCAATTAGGGCTGATCACGGAGCTGCTGCCGAGAGGGACGGAAGACCCGTCACGCGTCGAACTTGCCGAAGTCCTCGGGCTTGAGATTCTCCAACCAGCGGTCCATCTCTTCGTTGCTGTGCTTGCGGATGACCTCGTCGTTGACGAAGACGGGCGCCTTCGCCCGCAGGGCGAGCGCAATCGCATCGCTGGGTCTGGCGTCGATCGAGTACTCCGAATCTTCATAGAGGAGATGGACCCTCGCATAATAGGTGTTTTCTTTGAGATCGGTGACCACCACGCTGATGACCTTGGCATCCGCCGTATCCAGCACGGTTTTCATGAGGTCATGCGTCATCGGCCGGGGGGTCGTGATCCCTTCCATGGCGAAGCTGATGGCGCTGGCCTCAGGCTTGCCTACCCAGATCGGCAGCATCTCGGAGTTGCCGTCATCCCGCAGAATGATGATGTAGGCGTTGGTATAGGGGTCGAACATCAACCCCCGGACGTGCATCTGGGTCAGCATGCAACACCTAAAAACTGTTCTTTACCTACCACTTTCGCCTCGCGGTTGTCAAATGAGCGTCGCCGGGATTCGTTACTGTGGTTGCTGTTCCGGTTTCGGCAATTTCAGGAAGCTGAGCATCTGCTCCTTGACGAGGGCGCGGCCGCTTTCCTCGCCGAGGTTTACGCGGTATTCGTTGATGACCATCACCCGCATCTTCACCCACTCGGCCCAGCAGGGCGCGCAGATGCTTGCCTTCACCTGGGACTCCAGCTTGCCCAGGAACAGCGGTTCGGTGAGCGCTTCGCCCTGATTGCCGCAACGGACGCATTGGACCTGTGCCATGACGGATTCTCCTTATTCTCTCTTTTCCCGAGCGAGACGGATTCTAGCACAGCCCTCCGTCTAAAGGGAAACCGCGCCGGGCGCGCCTTGACGGCTTGCGGGTATCGTGTTAGAAACGCCGAAGCGCGCGTCGCATGCCCGGGTGGCGAAATGGCAGACGCAGCGGACTCAAAATCCGCCGGTGGCGACACCATGGGAGTTCGACCCTCCCCCCGGGCACCACTCCGCGCTTGCGGGACCGGGTACCCGTTGCTCTTAGCTCTTAGTGCAACGGGTGAAACGATCAAAAGTGCTGGATATTCAATACCACCAGTGATCTTCTAACCCGCTAAAACTCCCCAATTTCCTACCTCATTACCCTCTTGACACGCCCTTGAGCCTGCGCTATAGTGCCGCCACCTTTCTCCTGGGTAAGGGTAATGCCTCAGGCGAAAGTGGCGGCGTACAGGCGCCGTCGGTCCTCATATATACTCCGGGGGGGAGGTGAATCATTATGAACAGGTTTCTAGCAGTCGGTGCATTTGCCCTTTTCTCCTTCATGGTCGCGGGAACGGCGTTGGCCCAAGAGCGGGCGGTCCTCCAGGACGTCGAGGCGAGTGGCCGGATCGGCAGCGGCACGGCAGGCTCTCAGGATGTGCAGTGGATGCGCGACCTGCTCTCCAAGCCTGAGACCATCTACGGTCGGCTCTGGGGCAAGGACATCCCCGGCGGCAAGATCTACGTTGAGACCGGCGGGGGCGCTCTCGTGACGATCAAGCTGGGCCCGGAAACCAACGTGGAAAACATCAAGGCTCTGGGAGTCGGCAACGATGTTGAGGTCCAGGCCAAGCGCAACTACAGGCGGCTCGGAACGGGCGCGTTTGCCGCGGATATTCCCGATGGCGACGCGATTGCGCTCGCGGCCACTGTGATTCGTGAGGCTCCCGTAAGCAACCAGGCCGGGTTTAATCCGGATACGGATCGCGGGATTCGCAGCCAGGATTCGTCCACGATGGGCGGCGTCGGCGGAACGTGCTTCCAGTGCTATGAGGGACAACCCTCGTCCTACGGGAAGTAGGAACGATTCGGCTTAAATTCGGTGTGGCGACGCGCGTACACACCGGGTGAAAGGTGAGGTGAAATCAGGCGGTGGTCGAAAGATCACCGCCTGATTTTTTTTCAGATTGGTCCAGCCGCTGTCGTTTCGGAGCCCCTTCGACCACGAGCGTGATCTCGCCCTTCGGCGGATGGCTTTGCACTTGCGCCAGCAACTCGTCCAGCGTCCCGCGGCGAACGTCTTCAAACCGCTTCGTCAGTTCGCGTGCCAGCACGGCGCGGCGATTGCCGAGGATGGCGCGAAGGGACGCCAGGAGCTTGCCGATGCGGTGCGGGCTCTCGAAGAGGATCAGTGAGGCGGAATCCTCCCGAAGGCTTTCGATGTGTTTCGATCGCGGCCCGTCCTTGCGCGGCAAAAAGCCCTCGAACCGGAAGGAATCGGAAGGGAGGCCTGAGGCCGCCAGCGCCGCCAAGACGGCTGACGGGCCCGGAAGGGGCACGACCCGGATGCCCGCCGCGATCGACCGGGTGATCAAGAAGTATCCGGGATCGGAGACGACCGGCGTGCCCGCATCGGATACGAGCGCGACGTCGGCGCCCGACCGGAGCCGTTCGAGCAGCACCGCTGTCTTCTCTTCTTTGTTGAAGTCATGATAGCTGGTCAAGGGAGTGGCAATGCCGAAGTGCGCGCACAGGTGCTTCGTATGGCGGGTATCCTCCGCGGCGATGACGCCGACTTCCTTCAGCACGCGCACGGCGCGGAGGGTGATGTCTTCCAGATTCCCGATCGGGGTGCTGACGATGTACAGAGTGCCGGCTTCGGAATCGTCCATGGCGCGCATCCTAGCTGAATCGGGGCGCCGCATCAAAGTGTCGGGCGGCTCGCCGCGACTTTTTCGCGCCATTCCGATGTGCTAAGATGCCGCGCTGATCACGATGGAATATTCATTTTGCCCGAAATGCGGAGCGGCCCTGGCACAGCGTTCGATCAAGGCGGGCGAGCCTGATCGCCTGGTATGCGGAGGCTGCGGCTTTATTTTCTATCTCGATCCCAAGGTTGCGGTCGGGACCATCATCTCGACCGGCGACGGCATCGTGCTGGTCAAGAGGGGCATCGAGCCGGCCTATGGGAAGTGGGTCTTTCCGGGAGGGCTTGTGGATCGCGGCGAGCGCGTCGAGGACGCGGCGGTCCGGGAGACGCGGGAAGAGGCGTGCCTGGACGTCCGCCTGACCGGCCTGCTGAACGTCTATTCCTATGCCGAGTATCCCGTGATCATCATCGTGTACCGCGCCGAGGTGATCGGCGGCCGGCTCGCGGCCGGCGACGAGACGCTGGAGGCGTGCTGCTACCACCCGGCGGCGATCCCTTGGCCTGAACTGGCCTTTTCAAGCACCTCGGAAGCGTTGCGGGACTTTCTAAAAACCCCGTTGAAAAGGTAAACATACGGCATGGTGTTGAAGGATCGAGTGGCGCTCGTCACCGGCGGGGGAACGGGGATTGGATTGGCGATTGCGCTGGCATTTTGCCGCGAAGGCGCGCACGTGGCCATCGGATCCAGGAACTCCGCGCACCTCAAGGCCGGAGAAGAAGCGGCGCGGACCGCCGGATATGACGTGCTGGCCGTCCGGATGGATGTGACCGATCCCGCCATGGTTTGCTCCGCGGTTGAGGACGTGGTGAAACGCTACGGGTGGCTCGATATCCTTGTGAACAACGCCGGGGTCTCCGGCCGGACCCCCATGACCGATCCGGACGACGCGCGCTGGCATGCGATCCTGAACACGAACCTGACGGGTGCGTATCTGTGCGCCAAACAGAGTCTCCGGCATATGAGGGACGGGGAGGGCGGCCGGATCATCAATCTTTCGTCGGTGCTGGGACGGTTCGGGGTTCCGGGATACGCGGCCTATTGCGCCGCCAAGCACGGGATCATCGGGTTCACGAAGGCGCTGGCGCTCGAAGTCGCCACGCGCGGGATCACGGTGAACGCGATCTGTCCCACGTGGGTGGAAACGGCCATGGCGCAGCAGGGCCTTGCCGAGACCGCGACCGTCTTGGGCGTCACCGTTGAAGACTTCCGCCGTCAGGCTGTTCAGGAGGTGCCCATTCAGCGCATGGTGGACGTGTCGGAAGTCGCGAGCCTGGCCGTCTTCCTGGCCTCTCCGCAAGCCGCAGCCATCACCGGCCAGGCGGTGAATATCTGCGGGGGATCGACCGCCGGCGCAGGCGGCTGATGTCGGTTTGCTTGACTCCCTCTTGGCCCGCTCTCTATAATGCCGCACAAGGGAATAGGAGCCTCTCCGTATAAAATTCCCTCGAAATTCAGCGGACTTGTGCCGATATGAGTATTCTCTTCAACGTTCTCTTCTTCGAGATCACCCTCCTTTTTTATTTCTTAGGTACCACTCTGTTTTTGATCCAGTTGGCCGGACGGTGGGAGAAAGGCGCGCAGTCATCGTTCGCGGTGGCGGGGATCGGGTTTTTCTTCCACACGCTCGCGCTGGTCTCGCGGATGATCGAAGGGGGGCACATTCCGCTGACGTCGATGCACGAAGCGCTCTCGTTTTTCTCCTGGGCGTTGGTATTGGTGTTCCTGGTCATTGAACTCCGATACCGTGTGCATATCCTGGGCTCATTCATCCTGCCGCTGGCCTTCATCTCCTTGATTTCGGCCGCCGCCCTGCCCAAGGAAATCAGGGCCCTGGAGCCGATCTTCCGCAACGTCTGGATGCACGTCACGTTGTCCCTGCTGGGGACCGTCGCGTTTGCGGTCGCCTTCATTGCGGGCTTGATGTACCTGATCCAGGAGCACATGCTCAAATCCAAGCATCTGGACGGCCTGTATCGCAAACTGCCGGCGCTGGATTTCCTCGACGAACTCAACGGCAAGGCCATTTCCCTGGGGTTTCCGCTGCTCACCCTCGGAATCATCACCGGGGCGCTGTTCGCGGAGTTCGCGCGGGGATCGTTTTTGAACTGGAACGCCGAGCAGATCGGCGCGCTGGGCACCTGGCTGTTCTACCTGATCGTGCTGTTGGGCCGCGTCACGGTCGGCTGGCGCGCGAAAAAAGCCGCGATCCTGACGGTCGTCGGGTTTGCGGGCGTGGTCTTTACTCTGGTGGGTGTGATTCTGAAGGGGCAGCACCCGTTTGCGTGACCGATAACCGATGAATATCGTCGCGGTCGGATTGAATCATCGAACGGCGCCGGTCGAGCTGCGGGAGCGGCTTGCGGTGGCGGAGGCCCGCTTGCCCGAAGCCTTGGCGCGGCTGAAGCGGTGGCCGGGAATTGCGGAAGGGATCATCCTTTCTACCTGTAACCGCGTGGAGCTGTACGCCGTGGTCAAGGATACGGAACTCGGCCTGGAGTCCCTGAGCGAGTACATCGTGACGATCGCCGCCGGTGTCGGCCCCGAGCAGGTTGAGCCGCACCTGTACCGGCTGGACGGGGCCGAAGCCGTCCGGCACCTGTTCCGTGTCGCGGCCAGCCTGGACTCCATGGTCGTCGGCGAGCCCCAGATCCTCGGTCAGGTCAAGGAGGCGTTCGAAGCCGCGCTGGCCGGGAAGTCCACCGGCGTGGTGCTCAATAAGGTGCTCAGGAAGGCGATCTCGGTGGGCAAGCGGGTACGGACCGAAACCGCGATCGCCGAGAACGCCGTGTCGGTCAGCTATGCGGCGGTCGAGTTGGCGAAGAAAATTTTCCAGAACCTGGCGGAAAAGACGGTCCTGCTGGTCGGCGCCGGAGAGATGGGCAAGCTGGCCGCGCGGCATCTTATCAGCGCGGGTGTCCGCCACGTGATGATCACCAACCGAAACTACGACCGCGCGCTGGATGTCGCCAAACGGTTCAATGCCCTCCCGGTCCCCTTCAATGAATTTCACCACGAGATGGCGGGTGCCGATATCATCATCTGCGCGACGGCCGCGGATGCGTTCGTGATCGGTCCCGATGACGTTCAGCGGGCGCTGCGCTCGCGCAAAAACCGCCCCATGTTCCTGATCGACATCTCGGATCCGCGCAACATCGACCCGGCGGCGGGGACGCTCGACAACGCCTATCTCTACAACATCGACGATCTCCAGGGGCACGTTGACCTGAACATCGAGCAGCGTCTCCGGGAAGCGCTCAAAGCCGAAGACATCGTCAGGGCGGAAGTCCCTTCCGTCGTCGTGTGGCTGAAGTCGCTGGAGGTCGTGCCGACGATCGTGGCCTTGCGTCGCAAGGCCGGCGACATCCAACGGGCGGAAATCGAGCGGATCCTGTCGAAGCTGGGCGACCTGTCTCCCCGGCAGCGGGAATTGGTGGAGGACCTGGCCGCGGCGATCACGAACAAGCTGCTGCACAGCCCGCTCATCGCGCTGAAGGCCGAAGCGGATTCTCCGTACGGCTCCCTCTTTGCGGAGACCGCGCAACGATTGTTCGATCTCGAGAAAGAGCTGGAGCGCATGTCCAGCGAACCTCCTTCCGAACAGGAGCGCCGCGGATGAGCCCTTCGGCCAGCCCTCACGTCTTTACCTGCCCGCGCTGCAAGGAGACGTACTGGGGCGGGGCGGAGGAGCTGCTGCCCGATTGCCCGCATTGCGGGCATGACTATCGCAAGCGGGAGGGATTCCGGATCGATCTGCTGTTCCTGATGATCCTGATCATCGCGATGTTCGGGTTTCTCCTGCTGACGTCGACCTACAAGAGCGGGAGCGTGGGGTCTTCAGCGCCGCAGGCTGTTCAGGGGGATGTCCCCGAGAAACTGCCGGGACGGTAGGGAGGGGACGGGAACGACGTGCCTCAGGCGGTCCGCGAACTGGTCATCGGCACGCGCGGGAGCAAGCTCGCGCTGTGGCAGGCGGAGTGGGTGCATGCGCGGGTGCGCGAGCTGGAGCCGGGACTCTCGATTTCGCTCAGGCGGATCAAAACGACCGGGGACAAGATCCTCGATACGCCGCTGGCCGCCATCGGCGGCAAGGGCCTGTTCATCAAGGAGATCGAAGACGCCCTCCTGCGCGGAGAGATCGATCTGGCCGTGCACAGCATGAAGGACGTCCCGACGCATTTGCCGGAGGGATTGGAGATGCTGGCGATTCCCGAACGGGAAGACCCGCGGGACGTGCTCATCAGCCGGGACGGAGTGCCGCTCGATCGGCTGGCGGCAGGAGCGCGCATCGGGACCAGCAGCTTGCGGCGGCAGGCGCAACTCCTGCATGTCCGCCCTGACCTGTCGATCCGGATCCTGCGCGGCAATCTGGATACCAGGCTCCGCAAGCTCGAAGAGGGGGAGTACGACGGGATCATCCTGGCTGCCGCGGGCGTGCGCCGTCTCGGTTGGACGGATCGGGTCACCGAGTATCTTTCTCCCGAGGTCTGCCTGCCGGCCATCGGCCAGGGCGCCCTGGCGCTTGAAGGGCGCGCGGACGATGCCTTTGTGCGGGATGTGGCCGCCCGCCTGGATCATCGGCCGACCCGGACGGCCGTAACGGCCGAGCGCGCGCTGCTCGAACGGCTGGAAGGCGGGTGCCAGGTGCCCATTGCCGCGCACGCCACGATCGCGGGCGAGTCGCTGGCCATGAGCGCGCTGGTGGCCGGGGTCGATGGGCGGCGCCTGGTGCGGGATTCGATCCAGGGCTCCGTCGACGAGGCTCACGGGTTGGGCATCCGGCTGGCCGAACGCTTGCTTGCGCGCGGAGGCGACGAGATCCTCCGGGAAATTTATGGGACGACGCCATGAAGACGGGGAAGGTCTATCTGGTGGGAGCGGGGCCGGGAGACCCGAAACTGCTGACCCTTCGCGGGAAGGAGTGCCTGGAGCAGGCCGATGTGGTGCTCTATGACTATTTGGCCAACCCCGCCTTGTTGGAGCATGCGCGTCCTCAGGCGGAGCGCATCTATGTGGGACGCCGGGGCCGTGGGGAGTACGGCGACCAGGCGGAGATCAATCGCCTGATGATTGAACGGGCGCGCGCCGGCCGGATCGTGGTCAGGTTGAAAGGCGGTGATCCCTTTGTGTTCGGCCGGGGCGGGGAAGAAGCCGAGGCGGTCGCCGAGGCCGGGATTCCCTTCGAAGTCGTTCCGGGCGTCACGGCGGCCATCGCTGCCCCCGCGTATGCCGGCATTCCGGTTACTCACCGCACGCTGGCCTCCAGCGTGGCGCTGGTCACCGGCCATGAGGACCCGCTGAAGCCGTCACCGACGGTCGAATGGGACCGGCTGGCCTTGACGACCGGCACCGTCGTGTTCCTGATGGGCATGAAGAATCTTCTCCCCATCGTGACGCACCTCACGGCCTCCGGCCGCCCGGCCGACACGCCGGTGGCGTTGATCCGGTGGGGGACGCGGGCCGAGCAGAAGACCATCGTCGGCACGCTGGCCGATATCGTGCAGAAGGCGGAGGCGGCGAAACTGGAGCCGCCCACCGTCATTGTCGTGGGCGAGGTCGTGCGGCTGCGCGAGAAGCTCAACTGGTTCGAGTCCCGGCCGCTGTTCGGCACAACGGTCCTCATCACCCGCCCCCGCGAGCAGGTGGCCGAGTTCGCCGTCCTCCTGGCGGCCTACGGCGCCCAGGTGATCGCCTTCCCGACGATTGCGATTGTCCCGCCCGCGGATTGGAGCTCGCTCGATCGGGCCATCGCCGATCTCGCCGGCTACGACTGGCTGATCTTTACCAGCGTCAACGGCGTGCGGTTCTTTTTCGAACGCCTGCAGACCCTGGGGCACGATGCCCGGGCGTTGGGGCGCGCGCGTCTCTGCGCAATCGGCCCCCGGACGGCCGAAGCCCTGGCCGGCGCGGGGTTCACGGCCGATGTGGTGCCGGCCGAGTACCAAGCGGAAGGCCTCATCGAGGCGTTCAAGAAGGAGCGGCTCCAGGGCGTCCGCATGCTGATCCCGCGGGCCGAAGTCGCCCGCGATCTCCTGCCGGACGAGCTCAAGGCCAGAGGGGCGAATGTGACGGTGGCGGTGGCCTATCGCACCATCCGCCCGGACGCGGACGCGGCGGCGATCAAGGAACGGCTTCGCCGGGGGGAAGTCGGCGTGGTCACGTTCACGAGCTCCTCCTCCGTGCGGAACTACGTCGAGCTGTTCGCCGATCAGGAGGAGGCGCTCGCCTTGACGGCGAACGCGGTGGTGGCCTGCATCGGGCCCATCACGGCGGAGACGGCGGAATCCTGCGGGCTGAAGGTCGCCATCCGGGCGAAGGAGAATACGATCCCGGCGCTGGCGGAGGCCATCGTCGGGCGTTGCGCGCATTCATCGTGCGACGCCTAAGGCGCATGTCAACCGAACAAGACAAGGGGAGGGAGCAGCATGGTGCCGGTTAAATCGGTGATGATCCCGGTGGAAAAAGTGCGTACTGTGGATCGGGACACGACAATCAAGGCGGCGGCGGAACAGCTCAGGGATCACAACATCGGCAGCCTGTTCGTCACGAAGGGGAGCGAGATCATCGGGATCTTCACCGATACGGATGTCGTCCGTCGGTGCGTGGCCGGCGGACTCGACCCGAGCAAAACCAGCGTCGAGCAGGTGATGTCGGCGCCGGTGTTGATGATCGACGAGAACAAAACGCTCCTGGACGCCAACGACCTGATGGCCAAGTCCCATGTGCGCCATTTGGGCGTGTCTCGCAGCGGGAAGCTGGTCGGCATGATCTCGGTCCGGGACCTGGTGGTCTTCCTGACCAATCTGCCCCGGAAATAGGGACAGCGCGATGCCGTTTCCGCAAGACCGCCTGCGTCGCCTTCGGGCAACCGAGGGATTCCGCCGAATGGTCCGCGAGACCCGGCTGTCGCCGGACAACCTGATCGCGCCGTTCTTTGTGGTGGAAGGACGCGATGTGCGCCAGCCGATCGGGTCGATGCCGGGGCAGTGGCGGCTGTCGGTGGACCATCTGATCAAGGACGCCGGGGAAGTGCATGCTCTGGGCGTGCCGGCCGTCCTGCTGTTCGGAGTCCCCGCCGGGAAGGATGAGACCGGGAGCGGGGCGTGGGCGCCCGACGGGGTCGTGCCGCAGGCGATCCGCGCGGTGAAGGATCGGATCCCCGGCGTAGTCGTCGTCACCGATGTCTGCGTCGATGAGTACACGACGCACGGCCATTGCGGAATCGTGCAGGACGGGCGCATCCTGAACGATGAGACCCTGGAATGCCTGCAGAAGATGGCGCTCAGCCACGCCCGCGCGGGCGCCGACATGGTCGCGCCGTCGGATATGATGGATGGGCGGGTCGCCGCCATCCGTCGGGCGCTGGACGGCGAAGGGTTCACCCAGACGCCCATTCTGGCCTATGCGGCCAAGTTTGCGTCCTGCTTCTACGCGCCGTTCCGGGAAGCCGCGGCGTCGAGCCCGCAATTCGGCGACCGCCAATCCTACCAGATGGATGCCGCCAACATTCGGGAAGCGCTTCGCGAGATCGCGCTCGATATCCAAGAGGGCGCCGATATCGTCATGGTCAAGCCGGCGCTGCCGTACCTCGACGTGATCCACGCGGCCCGGCGGGCCTTCGACCGGCCGATCGCCGCCTACCAGGTGAGCGGGGAATACAGCATGATCAAGGCGGCGGCTCAGCAGGGGTGGCTGGATGAACGGCGGGCCATGCTGGAGACCCTGGTGTCCATCCGCCGCGCGGGCGCCGATCTGATCCTCACCTATTACGCGAAGGAGGCCGCACGGGCCTTGCACGAATGAGGGTGCTGCACCGTCTCCAGGACTGCGCAGGGCTGCCCTTTCCCGTCGTGACTATCGGCAACTTCGACGGGGTGCATGCAGGACACCGGGCCGTGCTGCAACTGGCCTGCGAGCGCGTGCGCGCGCAATGCGGCACCGCCATCGTGCTGACGTTCGAGCCGCACCCGCTGCGTGTGCTCGCTCCCGACGTGGAACTGAAGTTTCTCAGCGATCCCGATGAAAAGCTGGCGCTGCTCGAGGAAGCCGGCGTGGATGTGGTAGTTCGCCTCCCGTTCACGCAGGCATTCGCGTCGCAGACACCGGAAGAGTTCATGGTCCAGGTTTTGCGGGACGGGCTGGGCACGCGTGAACTCTACGTGGGTCAGAATTTTCGATTCGGCAAGGAGCGGAGCGGCACCATCCAGATGCTCAAGGAAGCGGGGCCGCGGCTGGGCTTTGCGGTCCACGCCATCTCGCCGGTGGTGATGGAGGGCGCGCCGGTGAGCTCGACGCGGATCAGAGACCTGGTCCAGGCAGGGGCGATGGATGAGGCGGCGCTGCTGCTGGGGCGGTCCTATCAACTCAAGGGGACCGTCGTGCGGGGGAGCCGCCGCGGGGGAGAACTGGGCTTCCCGACGGCGAATGTGCTCCCGCCTGGGGGACGCGTGCTTCCACCGGATGGCGTGTATGCGACTCATCTCCGGATGGGCCTGCAGACGTGGGGCGCCGTGACGTACATCGGCACGCGCCCGACATTCGGGACGGGCGAGCGCATCATTGAAACCTACCTGCTGGAAGGCGATCCTGGTCTCTATGGCCGTGAGGTGGGGATTGCGTTTCATGAGCGCCTGCGCGGGGATCAAGCGTTCGAGTCGGCCGAGGCGCTGGCGCGGCAAATTGCGGCCGACGTCGATCGGGCGCGGGAGATCGTGCGAAGACTCTCCGGCGCGACGGCCCGTTCCATGTTATCGTGAGTGATCGTATGGATACGCTGCGTGACTCGTCGCTCCATGCCGTCCTCCGCCGGGTTGCGGCGACCGTCCGGCGCACGCGGCTGATTCGCTCCGGCGACCGTGTGCTGGTCGCCGTTTCAGGGGGCGCGGATTCCGTCTGTCTCCTCACGCTCCTGCATGAGATGCGTGAACGGGCCCTGTTGCCCGGGATCGAACTCCGCATGGCCCATGTCAATTACGGGTTGCGTGGAGAAGAGTCGGAGGGGGATGAAGCCTTTGTGCGGGAACTGGGAACGCGGCTGAGCGTGCCGGTGAGTTGCGAACGGGTGCGACTCGTGCCGAAGTCCGGCAGGACGCTCCAGAGCCGGGCGCGGGACGCGCGCTATGCGTTTTTCGCGCGAGTGCTGCGGGAACAGGGGATGACGGCCGTGGCGACCGGCCACACCGCCGATGACCAGGCGGAAACCGTGCTGCTGTGGCTGCTGCGGGGGGCTGGAACGGGCGGCCTGGCCGGGATTCCCGTGAAGCGTGAAGGGGGTATTATCAGACCGCTGCTCGGCGTGACGCGACGGCAGGTCCTGGATTATCTTGCATTCCGTGGGATGCCGTACCGTTCCGATTCCTCCAATGGAACGCCGCAATACCGGCGGAATCGGATTCGCCAGGAGGTGCTGCCGGCCTTGCGGTCATTGAATCCGAGCATCGTTGAGGTGTTGGCTCGCGGAGCCGACATCCTCGCGACTGACGCCGCGGTGTTGAACGAGATCGAGCGCGAACGGTGGCGGGCCGTCGCAAAGGACGCCTCCTCCGGACGTGTTGTGCTGGACGGCGACCGGCTGGCCGCCGAACCGTTGGGTGTGCAACGTCGCCTGGTCAGGCGGGCGCTGGCGGAGGCACGGGGCGGGCCGGCGGGACTGACCTTCCGTCATGTGAGCGATATCCTTGAGCGTGTCCTGAAGGGGACTCATGGGGCAGGACTGAATCTTCCCGGTGGTCTCCGGGTGGAACGCAACCGTGCTCTCATCGTGATGGAGCACGGCGGGTGTCACGGGGAGGACTTCTCCCTGGCGGAGCTGACAGCCGGTATGCCGTTGCCGGTTCCCGGAGAAGTCGGGATCGGCGACCGGGGCGGGCGGCTGCTGGCGGTCGAAGGGGTGCACGGTGCCTCCGACGGCCGGGCGGCGCTCGTTGTGGACGGTGATCGATTCCAGGGGGCGCTGTCTGTCAGAAACTGGAGGCGGGGAGACTGGTTTTGCCCGGTCGGCATGGGCGGGCGGCGGAAGAAGCTTCAGGATTTTTTTGTGGATGGGAAGGTTGACCGGAAAATGCGGGCCCGGATTCCCCTGGTGGTCGCCCCGGCCGGGATCGTGTGGGTGGCCGGCTACCGCGGAGACGAACGGTTCGCGGCGGGGCCGACGACCATCCGTCCGGTGACGCTCTCGCTCGCCGCTCCCGTTGGAACGGAGGAGAGCGACTAGCGTGGAAGGCCTTTTCGGCAAGCCCCTTGTGACCCAGGAAGAAATGCGGGCGCGCATTCGCGAGCTGGGGCGCCAGATCACCGCCGATTACGCGCAGAAGGATTTGATCATGATCGGGATTCTGAAGGGCGCCTACGCCTTCTATGCGGACTTGGCGCGGGCCATCCGGCTGCCGCTCAAGGTGGATTTTCTGGTGGTCTCCAGTTATGCCGGGAAAGCCAAGTCTTCCGGAAAGATCAAAGTCTTGACCGCGCTGACCGAGGACATCGCAGGCCGGGACGTGCTGTTGGTGGAGGACATCGTGGATTCCGGGTCCACCATCCAACACCTCAGGAAAACGCTTAATGCCAGGAAACCGAAATCGATCAAGGTCTGTACGTTGTTGAGCAAACCCGACCGCCGCCAGGTCGAGGTGGTGGTGGACTATGTGGGCTTCAACATTCCCAACAAATTCGTCGTCGGGTATGGGCTCGATTACCGGCAAAAATACCGGAATCTTCCGTATCTGGCGGTTCTGGACAAGGTCAATGAAGAGGGTGAGCCGGTCTGAGGTGGGCGTATTGTGTCCCTGCGGGGGGGTGTGCTAGGATTACACTGAATTTTTTGGGGAGCCAGGGATGAATTCCCGCGCGAAAAATCTGGTTTTCTGGGTCGTTGTCGGCCTCTTCATGATCCTGCTGTTCAACCTCTTCACGTTCCAAGGCCAATCGCCGGATGAAGAGGTCAAGTTCAGCGAATTCGTGACCAAGGTCGAACAGGGCGACGTCCGGGAGGTGACCATCCGCGGCAGCCATCTCAACGGCCTGTTCAAGGACGGGCGCCCGTTCAAGACCTATACGATCGAATATCCCGACCTGGTGAAACTGCTCCGCGACAACCACGTCACGATCAATGCGAAGCCCCCTGAAGACAGCCCCTGGTATATCACGCTCCTCGTGCAGGTGGGCCCCTTTGTGCTCTTCCTGGCGCTCTGGTTCTTTTTGATGCGCCAGATGCAGATCGGCGGCAATAAGGCGCTGTCCTTCGGCCGCAGCCGCGCGCGCATGCTGACGGAAGACCGCAAGAAGATCACCTTCTCCGACGTGGCCGGGATTGATGAGGCCAAGGAAGAGGTCGTCGAGATCATCGAGTTCCTCAAGGACCCGCATAAGTTCCAGAAACTGGGGGGACGCATTCCGAAGGGCGTGCTGATCGTCGGCCCGCCGGGGACCGGCAAGACACTCCTGGCTAAAGCGATCGCGGGCGAAGCGGGAGTGCCCTTTTTCAGCATCAGCGGATCGGATTTCGTGGAGATGTTCGTCGGTGTGGGCGCCTCCCGCGTGCGCGATTTATTCGAACAAGGCAAGAAGCACGCGCCGTGCATCATTTTCATCGATGAGATCGACGCCGTCGGACGGCTCCGCGGAGCCGGTCTGGGGGGCGGCCACGATGAGCGGGAGCAGACGCTCAACCAGCTCCTCGTGGAGATGGACGGGTTCGATACGACGGAAGGGGTCATCCTGATCGCGGCGACCAACCGGCCGGATGTGCTGGATCCGGCCCTGCTCAGGCCCGGCCGCTTCGACCGGCAGATTACCGTCAACCGGCCGGACGTGCGGGGGCGCGCCGAGATTTTGAAGGTTCACACGAAGAAGGTTCCGCTTGCCCAGGATGTGGATCTCGCCGTCATCTCACGGGGCACGCCCGGTTTCTCGGGGGCCGATCTCGAGAACCTCGTGAACGAAGCGGCGCTCCTGGCGGCGAGACTCAACAAGACCACCGTCGAGTTGAAGGACTTTGAGTTCGCCAAGGACAAGGTTCTGATGGGGGTGGAGCGCAAGAGCATGGTCTTGACCGAACAGGAGAAGCGCACCACGGCCTACCACGAGGCGGGGCACGCGCTGATGGCCAAGCTCATCCCGGGGACCGACCCGGTCCACAAGGTCACCATCATTCCGCGAGGGCGGGCTCTGGGCGTGACCATGCAATTGCCGGTGGACGACCGGCACAGTTACTCGAAGGAGTTCCTGTACAACAGCCTGGCCATTCTCATGGGCGGGCGGGTCGCCGAAGAACTGGTGTTCAAGCAGATCACCACCGGCGCCGGCAACGATATCGAGCGGGCGACCGACCTCGCCCGGAAGATGGTCTGCGAGTGGGGCATGAGCGAAGAGCTGGGCCCCCTCACGTTCGGGAAGAAGGACGAAGAAATCTTTTTGGGACGGGAAATCGCCACGCGGCGGGATTACAGCGAGGAAATCGCGCTCAAAATTGATTCCGAGGTCAAGCGTCTCGTCACCGAAAATTACGAACGCGCCAAACGCATGCTGCGCGAGAACATGGCCGCATTGAAGGCGCTTGCCGAGGCTCTGCTGGAGAAAGAAGTCCTGGAGAGTTCCGAGATCGACCAGATCATCCAGGGGGCGCTTCCGCAGGAACCCCAAGGGGCTTCCGCCTGAGCCATGCCCGGAACACCCGGCCCCTGTTTCGCCTGAATTCTTGCCCCTTGTGACCTTTGCCTGTTTCCGGTGTCCCATAAACAGTAGGGACATGTTCCATGAACTTCCAAGCGAAGCGCATGCAGTGGACGGCGAGAGGGCACGGTTTCCCGATCCAGGAGCGCGTCCTCATCATGGGTGTGCTGAACGTCACCCCGGACTCGTTTTCGGATGGGGGGCACTATCAGTGCGTTGACGTGGCGGTCGCCCGCGCCGAGGCGATCGAAGCCGAGGGCGCCGATCTGCTGGACATCGGCGGGGAATCCTCGCGTCCAGGGGCGCGGCCGGTTTCCCTGGACGAGGAGCTGGCCCGTGTCCTGCCGGTGGTGTCGGCGTTGGCGGGGCGGATTCGGATTCCCATCTCCGTGGACACGACCAAGGCGGAAGTGGCCCAACGGGCCCTCGACGCGGGCGCGGCCGTCATTAACGACGTCAGCGCGCTCCGCGACGATCCCGGGATGGCGGACGTGGTGGCGCGGAGCCGCGCCGGCCTGATCCTGATGCACATGCAGGGGACCCCGGCGACGATGCAGGATCATCCGGCCTATGACGCGGTGGTCGAGGAGGTCCGGGATTTTCTCCGTGCGCGCATCGACGCTGCGGTCGCCGCCGGGATTGCGCGTGAGCGGATCGCGGTGGACCCGGGCCTCGGTTTCGGGAAAACCGGCGAGCAGAGCCTGGCGCTGCTGAACGGCCTCGCTGTCTTTCAGGCGCTGGGGCGTCCGATCGTCATCGGGCCGTCGCGGAAATCCTTCGTGGGCGCCGTGCTGGAACGCCCGGTCCACGAACGAGAATGGGGAACGGCTGCGACGGTGGCGGCCGGGGTGCTGCAGGGCGCGCATGTGGTGCGGGTCCATGCCGTCGCGCAGATGAAAGATGTGGCGCGTATGGCGCAGGCCATCCGGGACGCGAAGGCTGTCCCGCAGGACCAGGCTTCGATCAGCGCGTCATGAGCGAGTCCGGGCGTAGGAAGGAGCAACGTATGCGTCGGCTGTTCGGGACTGACGGCATCAGGGGCGTGGCGAACGTCGAGCCCATGACCAGCGAAACCGCCTTGAAGCTGGGGCGTGCGGCCGCCCATGTGTTCAAAACCAGGCCGGGTCGCCATCGCATCGTCATCGGAAAGGATACCCGGCTCTCAGGGTACCTCATCGAGTCGGCCCTGACGTCGGGGATCTGCTCCATGGGCGTGGATGTCCTGCTGGTCGGCCCCATGCCGACGCCCGCCATCGCGTTTCTGGCCAGGAGCCTCAGGGCCGATGCGGGGGTCATGATCTCGGCTTCGCACAATCCGTACGAGGACAACGGCATTAAATTTTTCTCCCGTGAGGGACTCAAGCTCCCGGACGAGGTCGAGCAGCAGATCGAGAACCTGGTTGTCTCAGGGAGCATTGATGCGCTCCGCCCGACGGCGTCCGAGATCGGGAAGGCCTTCCGCATCGACGATGCCGAAGGGCGCTACATCGAGTTTGTGAAGCAGTCGCTGCCCAAGGGTTTCGACCTGGAAGGGCTGAAGGTGGTCGTGGACTGCGCGCACGGAGCGGCTTACAAGGTCGCGCCGCATGTCTATCGCGAGCTCGGGGCGGACGTGACGGTCCTGGGCGACAAGCCGGACGGTACGAACATCAATCGGGAATGCGGCGCGATTCAGCCCCGTCTCCTTCAAGAGAGCGTCAAGGCGGCGGGGGCCGCTCTCGGCGTCGCGCATGATGGGGATGCGGATCGGTCCGTTTTTGTGTCCGAGGGCGGCCGTCTCGTGGACGGCGATCAGATTCTAGGGGCGCTGGCGTTGGATCTCAAGGACCGCGACCGTCTGGCGCGGCGGACCATGGTGACCACGGTGATGAGCAACTTGGGGCTGGAACAGTCGATGATGCGCGCGGGCATCAAGCTGGTCCGGACGGCCGTGGGAGATCGCTACATCCTGGAACGCATGTTATCCGAGGACTACAACTTCGGCGGAGAGCAATCGGGACATATCATCTTCCTCGACCACAATACTACGGGAGACGGGCTGATCTCCGCGCTGCAACTGATGGCGCTGATGCGTCGTTCCGGGAAAACATTGTCCCAGTTGACGGAGCGGATCACCCTCTACCCGCAATTGCTGGTGAACGTCCGGGTCCGCGAACGGAAGGAACTCGCCGACATCGCTCCCTTCCAGCAGGCGGTGCGCTCGTATGAGGCTTCCTTGAACGGGACCGGCCGGATTCTGGTCAGGTATTCGGGGACGGAGCCCCTGGTCCGTATCATGGTTGAGGCGCAGGACTCCGGGACGGTTCAAGAGATCGTCCGGCATCTGGCCGATGTGCTCAGGACGGAGGTCGGCGAAGCCTGATTCCGGCTGCGACACGTCGACCCCCTGAGCCGGCGGTACGGCCGTTGACGGTTCTGTCTGTCAGCCTGCTCCTGGGCTCCCTTGCCGGGTCCACATCTGTCTTCTTTCCGGTTTCCATCCTCTGCTTCCTGATCCTCCTCCTCGGAGGGATCGTCCTGCTTTCCTTCCTCGGCCGCTGTTCTCCCGCATTCGGGTGCGTCGTGTTCGGGGTCTTTCTTCTGGGCACGATCGGGGCCTCACTGGCGCAGGCACGGGCGGATGCCTCTTCCGTGATGCGATTGGCCGGGCCTGGGAAAGCAGACCTTATCGGAGTGATTGCGGAGCCGGTCCGATTCGGGCCGGACCGAGCCGTGGCGGTGGTGGCCGTCCAGCGTCTGGTCGCACAGGGCGGGACGCGCCCCATTGACGGCCGGGTCAGGCTGTCGATTCGAGGGGCGGTTCCGCCTTTGGTTGTCGGCGATCTGATCGAGTTTGAAACGAGTCTCAGGCCGCCCGGCGGGCTTCTGAATCCGGGAGGCTATGACTATGCCGGCCATCTCCGGCGGTCGGGCATCCAAGCGGTCGGGAGCGTGACGCTGCGTCAGGACGGGTCGGCCTTTCGGGTGCTGGCACAGGGGTCTTCCCCGCTGCTGTCTCGTGTGGATCAGTGGCGGGGCCGGACCCGCGAAGCGGCTCTCCAGACTTTGCCGGCTCCGATTGCCGGAATGTACCTCGCCCTGGTGACGGGGGAAACCGGATATCTGTCGCAGGATATCCGGGATGCCTTTATGGCTTCCGGGACCACGCATATCCTCTCGATCTCGGGCTCGCATCTCGGCTTAATCGGACTCGTCGTCTTCTGGTGCGTGCGGCGGGCGGTCCTGGCCCTTCCGCCGCAGTGGCTGCTGCGGGTGTCCCTGCATACGACGGCCACACGCATCGCGGCCGGCGCGACAATCCTCCCCGTGGCGCTCTATGCCCTGTTGGGCGGCGCGGAGGTGGCCACCGTGCGATCGCTTATTATGATCCTCATTGTTCTGGCCGCGACCCTTCTGGGCAGGACCCACGGTGTCGGGACCGGCCTCGCGTTGGCATTGCTGCTGATCGTGGGATGGGACCCGCTGGCGCCCTTCGACGTCTCGTTCCAGTTGTCCTTTCTCTCTGTGCTGGTGATTGTGCTCGTCATGGAAGCGCGGCGTCCATGCGAAGGGGAATCCCTGGCCGGCGCGTTTTCCGGAGAGGGCGGGGTCCGAGCGCGGATGAAGGAAGGGATGGCGGATGTCCTGCTCGTGAGCGTCCTTGTCACTGTGGCCAGCGCTCCGCTTGTGGCGGCGTATTTCAATCAAGTGGCGTGGGTTGGGGGCGTGTCGAACATCCTGGTTGTGCCGTTCGTCGGATTCCTTGTTCTTCCCGCCAGCCTGCTGGCGTGCCTGGGGACTCTCCTCGGCGGATCGGAAGGGTTGGCGGGGAGCGCGGTCGTGCAGCCGTTGCTGTATGCGCTTGTCTGGATTGTACAGGGATTTGCGGCTGTGCCGGGCGCGGAACTCCGTGTGCCTTCGCCCGCTGTCTGGCAGATGATGTTCTTTTACCTGTGCCTGGCTGCTTGCTTCCTCTTCCGGCGGCGTTTGGCGGGACGGGTTGCAGGGGTGTTGGTCCTTGGAATGCTGGCCCTCTGGGTCTGGGCTCCGCGCGACCTGCCGGAACCGGGGAAGGTCCGGCTCACGTTCATGGACGTGGGACAGGGCGATGCGGCCTTGGTTGAAACGGCCGACGGACGCACGATCCTTATCGACGGCGGGGCGGCATCCGATACCTATGATGTCGGGCGGATGGCGGTTGCCCCGCTGCTGTGGGATCGTGGAATCCGGCGCCTCGATCTGGTTGTGGCAACTCATCCCCAGCAGGATCACGTCGGGGGACTGGCCTTCGTCGTGGGCAAGTTCGAGATCGGGGAGTTCTGGACGAACGGTGTGAGCCGTGATGCGGCGTTCCTCCGGCGGCTTGAAGAAGCCATCGCCGCGCGCGGGGTGCCGGTCCGATCTGTCTCCAGCGCGGATGAAGAAGTGTCGGTGGGGAGGTGCCTGGTTCGCGTGTTGAATCCGGTCTTCTCTCCGGATGGAGCAGCTCAACAGATCAGCGAAAAAAACCTGAATAATCAATCGGTTGTTCTCAATCTCCGCTGCAGCAAGTCGGCGTTTCTCTTCACCGGCGACATCGAGCGAGAAGGGGAATTATGGCTCGCCGGCAGGAGCAAAGAGCTTGAGGCTGCCATCCTGAAGGTTCCTCACCATGGAGCGCGGGGATCCGTTTACGAGCCTTTCCTCAGAGCCGTCAAGCCGCGCGTGGCGGTGATTTCGGTCGGCCGCGCGAATGCGTACGGGCATCCGTCCCCCGTAATGCTGGATACGTATGCCGGACTCGGGATTCCGATCCTGCGAACGGACTTGCATGGCGCGATCACGGTGCTGGAAACGGGAACCGGCCTTCAGTTGAGCTGCGAGTCAGGGCGCCGTCTGCGACGAGTCAAGTTTGGGAGCGGAGGATGGGGGACTGAAAATGTTGAAGTCCGGAACTTCCGACGGCTTTTCGGTGAACCCGGAATCTGTAGTGCGACGGCGTGAGGTTTTGTGATCGGGTCCGTGGTGAATCGCGCAACCTATTATTATTGCTATATTTTTCTTGACGGTGTATCTATTAGATGTTACAGTACAAAACCGGGTCGTATGTTAGATCGGGGTACAGATTGCACTATGAAGATTTCTGGGGGCTAAAAAAGGCTCCCTTTGATAACGTTCCTGATCCCCGCTTTTATTTTCCTTCCTCCAGGCACGAGGAGGGATTGCACAGGCTTCTGTACGGCGTGGAGGCGCGGAAAGGGGCGGTCATGCTGACAGGGGAAATCGGTTGCGGAAAGACCCTGTTGAGTCGTACCCTGATCCAACACCTCGCCCATGAGCGATACGATTTGGCTCTCGTCGCCAATCCTAGTTTTGAAGTCACTGACTTTCTTAAAGAAATTCTCTACCAACTGGGAATCAACCAGACCGGGACGAAGCTGGACATGATCCATGCGCTCAACGATCGGCTCTTGGAGAACCTCAACAAGGGGAAGGATACCGTCGTGGTGGTCGATGAAGCGCAGGCCATCAACGACCTGGCAATATTCGAGGAACTGCGGCTGCTCTTGAATTTTCAGCTCAACGACCGGTTTTTGCTGACGTTGATTATGCTTGGGCAGCCGGAATTACGAAGCAAGGTGGAGGCTCTCAAGCAGTTGGCGCAACGGGTCGTGATTCGGTATCATCTGATGCCGTTCGATGTTGACGAAGTTGGAGAGTATATTGCCTTTCGGATGCAGGCGGCCGGCGCCTCGCGGGTGGTGTTTACGCCGAAGGCTGTGGCGGCTGTGTACAAAGCGAGCGGCGGCATCCCGCGGAAAGTGAATACCATTGCCGACCTCGCCCTCCTGATCGGGTTCATGGAGCGGTGCCCGCAGATTGGCCCGGAGGTCGTCAAGAGAGCGTTTGTGGAGGCCCAATAGTCCGTTATGGCGCGGCTCAATGAACTTGTAAGGAATCAGGAAAGCCCGCGGGTCGAAGGCGTGGACCAGTTAAAAAAAGAGCGGCCGAAAACCGTTTCCTTCAAGAACATCGAGGCGAGTATTGCGCAGGCGGCCGCGGAGCAGGACGCCCAGCTCATTCTCGATGCCGACCAATGGCATGCCAAGGCCGAGATGGAGTTGTCCCCCATCGTGGGGGCCGTTCGCCAGGCCAAGAAGTTCTCTCTCGATGGGATCACGCAGGTTGTGCAGGGCTTTGTTGACTCCCTCTCCCAGAGCGATCGGCTCCTCGTCAAAGCGATTTCCGCCGAGCGGGGCGGCCAGGTGATCGCCAACCTGGTCAACGCGTCCATCATGTCGATCAAGATAGGAATCGGTTTGAAGTATACCCGTGACGATCTTCTTCGATTGGGGCTTGCGGCCATCCTGCACGATGTCGGGATGTGCCTGATCCCCGACGACATTCTGAACAAGCAGGGCCCGCTGAGTCCGGATGAACGCACGCTCATCAAGCGCCACCCGGAACAAGGCGCCCAGGCGATTCGCCAGCTAGGGGAGGAGACCGCATGGCTTGCGGACATCGTGGTGCAGGAACATGAACGAGTGGGGGGGGAGGGATACCCGCGTGGGCTCAAGGGCGCGGAGGTCCATGAGTACGCGCAGATCATCGGCTTGACCGACACGTTTGATGCGCTTCTCCATACCCGCCCTTACCGCAAGCGGTTCCTTCCGCATGAAGCGGTACGCGAACTGGTGGTCAAGGAGAAGGCGTCGTTTTCGACGAGAATTCTGAAGTGTCTGATTCAGCAATTCTCAGTGTTCCCCTTGGGAACCCGGGTGCAGCTCAACACGGGTGAGATCGGAGAGGTCGTGGAGTTGAATCCGCAGTATCCGCTCCGGCCCGTCGTCAAGGTCTACATGGATCCCGGCCATGTCGAGCTGCGGGAACCGCGGCTGCAAAACCTCAGCCAGACGTCATTGGTCCATATCACCGAGGTTGTCCAGGACGACCAGCAGGAATGACGGCGCATCTAAGTCTTGTCTCATTGGCCAGAGCGGTCGGATTGGTCTGTGCCCTGGTTGCATTGCTGAGCCCATCCTTCGGATGCTCGCCGGTCCCGTTTACGTCTGGCGCGCAGTCTCCGTATTCCCGTCCCGTCAAGCCCGAGGACCTGTATGTTGAAGAGTCCGAGCAGGGCCCTCCCAAAATCGAACCGGGCGACAGCATCGAGGTGGTGGTGAGACGGGGGGCCGGAGAAGAGCGGTCAACGGTTACGGTCCGGGACAATGGGCGGGTCTATGTGGGGGTTCTGGACGTTGAAGTGAAAAACCTGACCGTGCCGGAAGCGGAAGCCCGTCTCACCGAGGAAGTGGCGACCATTATCCGCAATCCGCGCGTTGAGGTCGCGATCAAACAGAAGAAACTTCAGTTGCGCAAGCAGCGGGTGTATATCATCGGTGGGGGCAGCGGGGCCGGCGCCGGGACGCTCTTGACCGGCATCGCGAAGTTTGTGGACCTGGATCGCAAAACATCGGTCGGGCAGCTCGTCGCCCAAGTCGGGTTCAACGACGTCGCGGTGCTGGACGATGTTCGAGTGATCAGGGGAGACGCCAAGAAGCAGGAGGTGATCCCCGTGGACATCCAGCGTCTGTACCAGTACGGTGACCGCAGCCAGGATATCGTGCTGAAGGATAACGACATCGTCTTTGTGCCTCGCCAACGGATTGCCGACTGGAATTCGTTCCTTGCCAAAATCAACCCCACGCTCACGCTCCTCCTGGGCGCGCAGTCCTTGAGCCCAGAGGCCCTCGTGAAGTTTTTGTCGGACAATAACGTGCAACCCATTCTCACTCCCACCATCACCGTGCGGTAGGCGCAAGCACCCATGGCCCAATACGAACTGAACCTGCGGGACTATTGGCTGATCGTGCGCAAGCGCAAGTGGATCATCATGTCCACGACTGTGATGGTCTTTGGCGCCACCTGGATCATGGCCCAGGCGGCCCGTCCGCAACTTCTGTACGAAGCATCGGCCCGCGTCAAGTTTGATCGGTCCACATCGCTGTCCGGCCTGATGACGGAGATGATGGCGTTCTCGGAAGGCAACAGCATCACGACCCAGACGGAAGTCGTCCGGAGCGTCCCGGTCCTGGTGCGTGCCGGGCAGAAGCTCGGATTTGTGAGCAAGGACATCGATCCCAAGGAAGCCCGTGCCCCGCAAGATGTGTTGGCCAAGGTGTACGACCTGAAGAACCAGGTCTCGGTGTCCCAGGAGACGGGGACGAACATTCTGAGAATCACCGCAACGACCGGCGAGGCCGTGCGTTCCGCCGCCGTTGCCAATGCGGTGGCGGAGGCCTACCGGGAAGAGAATATCGCCACCCGGAACCGGCAGGTGGACGAGGCGAAACTCTTTGTGGAAGGACAGTTGCAGGCGATCGAGGAAAACTACAGGAAATCCGAGCACGCCCTGGTCGCATTCAAGGAGCGGGAAGGCAATGTCTTTCTCAACGAAGAGGCGCGTCAGGCGCTTGAGAATTATAACCGATTGGAGTCCGAACGGGAAAAACTGGCCCAGGTCAAGCGCGAAGTGGCCAACCAGCTCCAGCTCTTGCGAGCAAGCGAGTCGCTTCCGGAGGCCGGACCGGTACGGGTCTTTTCCGACGATGTCCAGGCGCTTATCGCCAAACTGAACCAGAAGCTCGTCGACCTGACGACGGAACGGGCTGCGCTCCTGATCAATTACACTCCGAAGCACCCGCAGGTCGGCGAGCTCGACGCCCGTATCCTGAGCGTCAAGCAGGAGATGGTCCAGGAATTGGAAGCCAAGTTGCGCACGTTCAACGAGCGGGAATCCGCCATCCGGGATTCCATCGGGCGCTACAAGGAACGCTACATCAACCTGCCCAAGGCTGCGTTGGAGCTGGCCAGCTTGGAGCGTGAAGTGAGGGTCAATGGCGACCTGTACGCCAATCTCAAGCAAAAACACCAGGAGTTCTTGATCCGCGGGGCCGAACGGATCGAAGAGGTGTCCATCATCGAGCCCGCCGTGCCTCCGGGGGGGGCCAAAAATCCCCCCAAGCTCACCCTCAATCTCGTCCTCAGCTCTCTCATCGGAGTCTTGCTGGGCGTTGTACTGGCCTTCGTCCGGGAGTCCTTCGACACATCCATCGGCACCATCGAGGACGTAGAAGCATTTCTGCACGTTCCCGTGCTGGGCGTCATTCCACGTGAGGACCACCGGGAGACAGAGAAGATACTCAAAGAGACTTTCCCGGAGACGATTGATCCGGAAAGCCTCAAATTGCTGGGGCGACTTTCTCCGCTGTTTGATCTCAAGGGCGTGGTCGCGGAGGGTTACCGGTCGCTGAAGGTCAATATGCAGTTTGCGTGTCAGGACCGGACGATCAAGAGCCTGGCGTTTGCCAGCGCGGGCTTGGGCGAGGGGAAGACGACGACGGTCCTCAATCTGGCGATTACGATCGCGCAGGACGGGCGGCGGGTCTTGGTTGTGGATGCTGACCTCAGAAAGCCCGCCGTGCACAGCCGGCTCGGCCTCAAGCAGGAGCCGGGCCTGAGCGAGGTCCTGGTCGGCAATGTGCCGTGGAAAGAGGTTGTCCAGACCGCCGCCGACCTGATGCTGGGGAAGCTTGGGTTTGATCAGGTCATGAGCGCCCCCGGCGTGGATAATCTCAGTATCGTCACCAGCGGGCATCTTCCGCCGAATCCGTCCGAGTTCTTCAATTCCCAGCGCATCGTGGACCTGATCGCGGAACTGGAAGACAACTTCGATCTGGTGATCTTCGATTGTCCCCCCATTCTGCCGGTTGCCGACGCCGTTCTGATCGGGCCGAAGGTGGACGGCGTCATCTTGGTGTACCAGGTCGGAAAAGTCGGGCGGACGCCGCTGCAGCGCGCGAAATCGCTTCTGGAAAATGCGCAGGCTCATATCGTCGGCGTGGTGCTCAGCAACGTCAGCGCTGAATTTTCTCCCGATTACGCGAAGCACCAGTACTATCGATACTCTTCCTGAGCGGAGCGGCTACGCGTTCTCTCTCGCCAGTTCGGGCCCGGACGGGTCGGCACGTCCTCTGAGGAACGTCTGCGATGGAGGCTAACAAGGGGCTGCTTATCCTCGTTGCTCTCGTCCTGGCGGGAGCCTTGGGCGTGTTGATTGTCACCAATGAGCCGACCAACGTCCTTCCGGTTTTTTTCGGTCTCCTGCTGCTGGTTGTCGCATTCCTTTCCACTTCAGCCAGTCTGTATATTCTCGTCTTTTCGATGCTTCTCAGTCCTGAGTTCATGGTCGGGGGGCTGGGAGGAACGTCCGCGACGGAGGGGCGCGGAATCACGCTTCGGTTCGACGATATCCTTCTGATAGTGATCGGCTTTGTGTGGTTGGCCAAGAGGGCTTTTTTCAAAGAGGGCGGTCCGTTCATGCGGACCCCGTTGAATGGCCCGATCATGTTCTACATTGCGATAGCTGTCTGCTCGACGTTGCTTGGCATGTTGGAGGGACGGGTGCAAGGGTTGACCGGCTTCTTTTTCATTCTCAAATACTACGAGTACGTCTTCATTTATTTCATGGTGGTCAGCTCGGTGGAGACCCAGAAGCAGGCCAAAAACCTGGTGATCGCCAGTCTCGTGGTATGCTTTCTGATCTCCTTATTTGCTATCGCGCAGATCCCAAGCGGAGAGAGAGCATCAGCGCCGTTCGAGGGAGAAACCGGGGAGCCGAATACGTTGGGCGGGTATCTCGTCTTCATGCTGTCGGTCATCACCGGGCTTATCTTGGTGCCCGGGTCTACACCGAGGCGATGGCCCCTTTATGTGCTTTTGGTCTGCGGGGCCATCGGGCTGTTCGCGACGCTTTCGCGGTCGTCGTTTTTAGCGGCAGCCGTGGTGGTGCTGGTTCTTTCCCTGCGCCTGCTGCGTCGGAAGCCGGTTGTTGCTCCTATTATCCTGATCGTGCTGCTGGCCTCTCCGTGGTGGGCGCCCGAAGCGGTTACCAACAGGATCCTCTATACGTTTACCCAGCCTGTGGAAGAGGGGCAGATCCGTATCGGCGCCATCCGAGTGGATACCTCTACCTCCGACCGGCTCCGTTCGTGGCAACAGGCCGCGCAATTTTGGCAGTCCTACCCCATTTGGGGGGCAGGGGTGACGGGTGGACCGTTTATGGACGCGATGTATCCCCGTGTTCTGACCGAGACGGGGACGGTGGGGCTTGTGGCGTTCTTCATCCTCAGTGGAGCCGTGTTCCGCACGGGATGGTCGGTTTACCGGCAGGCCCAAGATCCCTTTCCACGAGGTTTGGCAATGGGGTTTCTGCTGGGGTTTCTCGGTCTGCTTGTCCATGCGGTTGGGGCCAATACTTTTATCATCGTCCGGATCATGGAGCCGTTTTGGTTGGTGGCGGCCTTAGTGGTGAGGGGCTTGACCATTAGCCAGGCCGCTCAGCCTGATCTCGTGGAGGGCACGAGAAACGGAATGCGGACGCCTGTTCCCGTCCTGCGTGGTTCTGGTACGCATCGGTAGGGCAAAGTCGGGTGCGCCAAGGAACCCTTCTATTCAACCTCACGGCCCTGGTTTCCGCCCAAGCGCTGATCAAGCTCATCAATTTTGCCGTTTCCATTGCCGTGGTGCGATACCTGGGCGCGCAGGAACTGGGCCGCTATGCCTATGTGCTGGCGTTTGCCTATCCATTCGGAATTGTTGCGGATTTCGGGTTGGCAACCTTTGCGATCAGGGAGATCAGCCGGGCGCCAGCGCGTGGACCAGAGGTGGTTGCCGGCCTCCGGCGCGCCGTGCTGCTTCTGTCAGGGTTGGGAAGCGTGGCGATGATGGGCGTGGCGATTGGGGCCGGCCACGATACGACGACGATGTTGTGCATGGGGCTGGCTGCACTCTCCATGCTGTTGTCGGCGGCGACCACGCCGTTGATTGTCGCCCTGACGGCCCGGGAAGATCTCCATCTGGTCTCGGTGCACCGCGTGGCGGCATCGGCTCTGGTGGCCATAGTGACCGTGATGGTTCTCCTGCAGGAAGGGGCGTCGCTCGGTTTGCTGGCGGCATCGGCTGCCGTCAATGGACTGATGCTGGTCTTTGCGCGTTTCCTTGCCGGAAGCGCGCCGTCTCCGCCGGCTGTTCTTTTCGTCCACGTCCGGACCATGATTCGCCGGGCGTTGCCGTTCGGCTTGTTGATGCTGGGCTACGCCCTCTATTACAGGGTGGACATGATCATGCTGCATTGGCTCCGAGAGCCCCGCGATGTCGGCCTGTATGCCGCGGCATACCGGTTCCTGGACGCCGTGATCCTTCTGGCAGCGTCTATCGGCGGTCCCTTCTTCCCCCGTTTGGCGAGCATGGTGGGGCGCGACCTGCCAGGGATTCGGAATCTGTTGGAGGGGACCTGGAAACCGCTTCTGGTGCTGGGTCTGCCCGTGCTGATCGGAACGTTTTTCCTGGCGGATTCTTTGACGCAGGTGTTGTTCGGGGATGAGTTCGTCGAGGCCGGGGTTGTGCTGAAGGTGTTGATTCTGGGCAGCCTGCCCCTTCTTTGGATCACGATTCCGAACCAGGCGCTGCTCGCGGCAGATGTGGTACTGCCGCTGGCGAGGGTCTACGGTTTGAGCGTAGCGGTCAACGTCCTTCTTAACGTCGCGCTCATTCCTCGCTGGGGGCCGGTGGGCGCGGCGGTTGCCACCGTCGCGTGCGAATGGCTCAATCTGGCGCTTGTGGTCAGGATGGTACGGCGGGAGTTCGGTCTTTCCTTGTCGTATGAAGGGCTCTGGCGATACCTTGTCGCTGCCGCCGTCATGGCTGTTGTCCTTTGGGGAAGCCGGGACCTCGCGCTGGCCCTGGAAGTTGTTCTCGGCGCGTTGGCCTACGGCGCCGGCCTTCTCCTTGTCGGATATCTTCGTAGTGCCGACCTGCTGACGGTCAAGCGGTTACTCGCGCAATGATGTGCATGGAGGTCACTTGTGCTTAGTTGGCTGAAAGCGACATATCTGCGGTACCACCACCGATGGGTACGCCGGGGAACAGACCATCCGATTCAGCATGCGCGGCGAATGCTCGGCTTGATCACCGAGCGCACCGAAGCGACACGACTCCTCTTAGACCTGGGCGCCGGCTTTGAACCTTTTCAATTCGGGGATCTGTGGAAGGGAAAGCGGGTTGCGATCGAGATCAAGCCGGGCCGTGGCGTCGATATCCTGGCCGATGGGCACCATCTCCCTTTCCAGGAGAAAATTGCAGACGTGGTTCTGTTGATGGAAACCTTGGAGCACGTGCCGGCCCCCCTTCTCCTGCTTCTGGAATGCGCGAGGGTGCTGCGGCCGGGAGGGTATCTCTGTTTAACGACGCCCCAATACTGTATTCTCCATGATCATCCGGGGGACTTCTATCGGTACACTCATGAAGGACTCCGTTATCTCTGCAAGGAGGCCGGGTTGCACATTCAGGATATCCGCCCGACGGGCGGACCCTTTCTCGTCGTCTTTCACGCGATCGAGTGGAACCTCCCGCCGAAGACACGGCTGGTCTTTGTGGCGCTTGCCTATCGGCTGTTCGACTGGCTGGATGGGTGGGTCTGCGGGCACGGGAGTCGAGCCGGCATTCGCGATGCGGTAGGGTGGGCCGTGCTCGCGACCAAAGTATGAGTGCCGGCGGACGCATGGACGAGAACGCGATCGCCGCTTTACTGACCAAGATGTTCCGTGGTTGGGATCGATGGGGAATCGAATCATGCGCGGCGCATGGAGTCGAAGTCTTGATACGGCAGGAGGCTTCTCGCCTCGCCCGGACGGTGGCTCTTCTCGACGACGGACCGGAACCGCGTCGGCTGCTGGAGATCGGCACCGGCTACCTGACCCTTGCCAGTGCCCTCCGGCATCAGTTCCCCAAAGCAGAGATGATCGGGGTCGAGCATCCGCGGCGCCCCTATGTCTGGCTGCCTGAGTATCGCGCACGGCTGACCGACGAGCGAATCCGGTTGGTCGCAGCCGATCTCGTAGGCTCCGGCCTGCCGTTCCGGTCACAGACCTTCGACGTGGCTGTCTTTGCCGAAGTTGTCGAGCATCTTCCACCCCACGCAGTTCCCACAGCCTTGGCCGAAATCAGTAGAATTCTGGCGCCGCACGGGGTGCTGGTCCTGACGACCCCTAACCTGGCGGCATGGACCAACCGGGAACTCCTGCTGCGGGGCCATTCTCCCCAACAAAGTCCTTTGAGGGTCATCGACGGCACCTATGGACACCTGCGGCTCTACACCATGGCCGAACTGGTCTCGCTTCTTGAAGCGTCCGGGTTCCAGGTGGTTCGGCGCACCTTCATTGATCAAGTGGCGGTCGGTATCTCGCTCATCCGACGCGTATTGCGCGCACTGCTCTGGCCTGCCAGGATTCTCTGGCCGTCGCTTCGCGATACCTGCGTGGTCCGGGCTGTTCGCGTTGAAGGCGGCATCGAATCAGCTCGAGGGGAGTGAAGTTGCCGTCGGCGATGGATATTCTGATAACGGCCAGACCGGGCAAAGAGGCGGGATGAGACCGGCTTCGCAGTGTCTTGCCAGGCGTGGCAGTCAGTCCGTCGTCATTGTGGCCATCGAGTGCATGGCGTGACGGAAAGCCCGCGCATCACCGCGATCGTCCTCAACTACAATGGGGCGCATCTGTTGCCGGACTGCCTGAGCAGCCTTCGCGCGCAGGACTGGCCTGCGCTCGAAATACTCGTCGTGGATAATGGCAGTATTGATGACAGCGCGTCCGTGGCGGCGTCATACCATGTTCGTTGGCTGCCGTTGGGCCGCAATCTGGGATTCTCCAGAGCCAACAACCTGGCGGAGAAGGAGGCCACAGGGGACTGTCTTTTCATCGTCAACAACGACATGAAATTCCCGCCGGACTGTGTGTCCAGGCTGGTGCATGTTCTGGGAAAAGACCCCTCGCTTTTTGCTGTGGATCCGACGCAGCTTTCCTGGGACGGCTCCCGGGTTATTCATGGGCGGACCCGGTTGGTTCCAGGCCGGTACTTGAGCACCGTCATCCCTCCCTTTGCAGCGGAATACACGGCGCCGGCCCCAGGGCCCGTTGAGGTTCCATGGGGATGCGCGGGGAGCTTGCTCGTGCGGCGGGATCGCTTTGAGGCGCTCGGTGGGTTCGACCCGACATTTTTCATCGATTTTGAAGACACGGATTTGTGCTGGCGCGCGTGGCGCCGGGGCTGGCGGACGGTGTACGTGCCTGACGCTTGGCTGTATCACAAGGTCGGCATGTCGGGGGACGAGCACCATCATTTGATCCAGAGCGTTGCACCCGGGAAGATTCCAAAATTCTGGTTTCATCGGCGGGTCAGCTATCATGCGAACCTCCTGCGCTTCGCGATCAAATGCCTGCCCCTCACGACGGCGGCTCGCCTGGCCGCGCATCTGTCGGCCCGCATTGTCTGGCATGTCACCAGGCGCAACCTGAAGCTGGCGTTGGCGATGATGCTGGGGTTCATATACAATCTTATACGCTTGCCGGACACATGGGTGGCGCGACGAGAAATTCAGCGTACGCAAGTGCTCGATCATCAAACGTTGATCCAGCGGTTCGCGCCCCCCAGAGAGGAGTTCCCGTCATGATCCCGCAACCTGTTTTAGTGACGGGTGGAGCTGGATTCATAGGCTCCCACCTGGTTGAATCCCTGCTTGCTCAAGGTCTGACCGTCCGGGTGTTGGATAATCTGGACCCTCAGGTTCACGGACCGGGTGCCACGCATCCCTCGCTACTTCCCCCCGGGGTTGAATTTCTTCATGGATCGGTCACCGACCGGGCGATGGTTGACCGGGCGCTCAACGGGGTGCGGTCCGTGGTGCATCTCGCGGCTGCGGTTGGGGTGGGGCAGTCCATGTACGCCATTGCTCCCTACGTGGAAACGAATGCGCTGGGGACGGCGACCCTCCTCGATGTCATGGTTAACGGGGGGCATGGCGTCAAGCGACTCGTGGTGGCGTCTTCCATGTCCATTTACGGAGAAGGGCGCTACCGGTGTGCCCAGTGTGGTCCCATCGCTCCGCGGCTGCGCTCGACAGGCCAGCTTCAAGCCCGGGATTGGGAAATGCGATGCCCGGCCTGCGGAAAATCCGCCGTGCCTGTTCCAACGGACGAAGAAAAGCCCCTCTTCCCTACCTCCGTCTATGCCGTCACCAAGCGCGATCAGGAGGAGTTGTGCCTCAGTGTCGGTCGGGCGTATGGAATCGGCGCCGTCGCGTTGCGCTTATTCAATGTCTACGGGCCACGGCAGTCGCTGTCCAACCCGTACACCGGCGCCGCCGCCATCTTTGCCTCTCGTTTATTAAACCGACAACGGCCCCTTCTTTTTGAAGATGGGGGCCAGAGTCGTGATTTTATTCACGTGCGGGACATCGTGCGGGCCTTTTGCCTGGCGCTGGAACGGGACGATGTCGCCGATGTCGCTCTGAACGTCGGAACGGGGTGTGCCACGTCCATTGCGACAGTCGCGCGTTTGCTTGGGGAGGTAATGGGAGTTCCGTGCGCGCCTGAGATCGTGGGGAAGTTCAGGGATGGAGATATCCGGCACTGCGTGGGAGACATCACGCTGATCAGGCGTATCTTGGGGTATGCGCCTGCCATTCAATTGGAGACGGGCATCCTGGACCTAGCGGCGTGGGCTAAATCGCAGCATGCCGTGGACTGTGTCGACCAGGCCAAGGCTGAACTGGAGGCCAAGGGATTGGTAAAATGAGCGATCGGCTCCGTGTCGGGATGTATGCCACCGTCGGGCCCCGATGTGGTATTGCGGACTACACCCGGGAGTTGATCAGTACTCTTGCCGTGCACGCGGACATCACGACCATTCCGCTCTGCGCCGCCAACCTCAATCCCCTGCGGCCGGTATTTGCCGGCCTGCGCCTCAGCCGTCAGGATGTCGCTCATATTCAGCATACATATAGTTTTTGGGGGATCGATCAGCTGACCTATACACTGTTGATCCGGATCCTCTTCGCCTGCATCCGGACGCCGATGGTCCTCACCGCGCACACGGTTCGGGACCAAGGGCCGGCTCGTCTCGACGGCGGCCTGGGTAGTCGGCTTGCGAATGCGGCGGGCGCCCCCGCCTGGATCGATGTCGAAACCTTTCGTCGGGCCGACGCCGTCATCGTCCATGCGGATTTCCATAAACAGCGTCTAGTGGCGCGTGGCCTTCCCCCGGATCGAATCCACGTCGTCTCCCCCGGCATTCCTTCGCGTGTCCCGGTGCAAGTCGGTGAGGTCGATGCCTTCCGCGCCCGCGTTGGCATTCCCTCCGGCAGCCAGACGGTAGGGGTGCTGGGATTTCTGGAGGGCTCGAAACGGTTTTCCGACCTGATGGAAGCCGTCGCATCGCTCCCGAGCAGAGCAGTTCTCCTGCTGGCCGGAGGCCCGAGACTTCCCGCCCACGAGACGATGCGAAGGGATTTGGCAGAGGCGGCTGCGCGGTATGGCATCAGTGATCGCCTGGTTGTGACCGGTTACCTTGAACCCGCCGAGGTCCCGATTGCGCTGGAAGCCATGGATGTGGTGGTCGTTCCGTATGCCACAGACAGCAGCATGTCCTACTCCTTGCACCGGGCGTTGGGCCAGGGGCGTCCTGTCGTGGCGACTGATCTGCCCACGGTGCGTGAGGTCCAGGCCAGAGGCTCCTGTCTCGCCTTGGTTCCGTCGGCCGATCCGGCTGCGCTCCGTGAGACCCTCGCGCGGTTGTTGGCGGATGCGCAAGCCCGTGCACGGCTTGCCGCTGCCGCTCAAACCTATGCGGTACGCGAAAGCATGGCGGCCGCAGGAGTCCGAACCCTTCGCGTGTATACTTTTGCGATGGAACAGCGTCGGTGAGCCAGCCGGTTTCGCGTGGCGCCCTCGCGCTGGTGGTGGTGCTCACGGTTCTCACCGGGCAGTTTGCCGTCCACATGCTTCAGCTTGCCCGCAAGGGAGAACATCGAGACTTCGCGGCCGTCTACACGGCGGCGCATGTTTTTCGCTTCGGCGGCGAGTTCTATGATCCGCAGTTGGATCGCGAAACCGGGTTGAATCGCAACGCGGTCTTGATTGAGGCGGCGAAGCGTCTGGGCACGCTCCATGCGCACGATGATTTCGTTCACATCCACGCATTCTCCTATCCTCCATTTACGGTCTTGGCGTTTAGTCCGTTCACGGCGCTTTCGTTTCAGCCTGCCGCCGTGCTCTGGCAAACGCTGAGCCTCGGATTCCTTGCCGTGGCCGGCTGGTGCCTCTGGCGGGCGGTCCCGTTGTCGCTTGAAGCCGGACTCGTCCTCGTGAGTGTCGCCCTCGTGTCTGAACCCTTGGAGAATTCCTTGGGGCTCGGTCAAATCAACCTGCTGATTCTGGCCCTCACCGGCCTGTTTTTAGCGGCTCTTCGCGCGGGGCGTCCCGCCATGGCCGGAGTCGCAATCGGCCTCGCTGCGGCGCTTCGTGTCCATCCCGCTTTGTTCATTCTGTATCTTGCCTGGCGGAAGGAATGGCGGGCCTGTGCGTGGGGTGCGGGCACGGCGATGGCCTGTACGCTGATCGCCCTCCCTTTGGCGGGGTGGGATGCCACTGTTCAGTATGCAACTCTGGTGGCTCCCCAGTATGCCCGGGCCTTTGCCGGATTAGGGAATCATTCACTATCGGGCCTGATGATAAACACCGGCGCGGGCCTCTTGGATGCCGTTCCGGCCGATTTCTGGCGATTCATCGGGCAGGCGGCCTCGTTCGGATTGCTGGCGGCGGCGTTTGCCGTTCTCCGTCCGACGGGGCAGGTCGCTCCCGGCCGGATGGTTGCGGAGATCGCGTTCCTCTCCGCGGCGCTTCTCCTCGCGACGCCGAACACGACGATCAACCATTTGGTGTTCACGTTCATCCCGCTGGCGGTCCTGCTCGAGCGGGCCCTGGGACCCCACCGGCAGGTCGCGCTGATTCCGTGGATCGCCGTCGCCGTGCTCCTGATCGGCGGCATCGATGACTACTATGCGCATCCGCTCATTGCGACGGGGCCCGCGGTTCTTCTGGGCGGGATCAAGACCTACGGCCTGATGATTCTGGCCGCGCTCGCCTTTCGTGTGGTTCGTCCGTCGGGATCGAACGCCACGCCATGAGCATTCAGACCGACGCTGCCCGCATCTTTCTGACCGCATGGCTGGTGTATGCGGCGTTCTGGAATCCCTGGTTGCAGTCTTCAATGACGTTTAATTTTTTGGATGTGGCGGTATCTTTCGTGGATACAGGCCGCTGGGAAATGGCCCACCCCCGGTTATATGAGGGCAAGGACACGGCGATGGCTCACGGACGGTTGGTGTCGGCCGAGCCGCCGGGAACGGCAGTGTTGATCATGCCGTTCTATCTGGGATGGCGCTTTCTGGTGGGGCCGGCGGACACCATGGATGCATTCCAGGCGCTCAATGGGGCTCTGGCGCTCACAGTGGGTGCGACGGCGTCGGCGCTGGTGGCGGTCCAATCGGCCTGGCTGGCCGGCTGGCTGGGCGCGGCCCGTCGGGGACGGTTGTGGACCGCCGCCCTCGTCGCGTTCGGGACACAGGACTTTTTTTTGGGAACGACCCTGTTTAAAGAAAATCTTTCGGCGTTGGCGGTATTGACGGCCGTTCGGCTGGCCGTGGAACCGGGAGGAAACTGGCGCCGGTTGGCCTCAGGCGCGATGTGTGGCGTGGCGACGGCGGTGACATACCCGGCCGGTCTGCTCATTCCGTTGTTGTCGCTGCTGGTGGGAAAGCGGGAGGGCGTCAAGCAGGCCGGGGCGTTTCTTGCGGGTTGCGCTCCGCTCGTCTTTGCGCTTGGCGCGTACAACACGTGGCTGTTCGGGCAACCGTGGTTGACCGGATATTACTTTGTCACCGGCCTTTCCAATCTGGGGTTCGTTTTTCCCAAGGGTGCGATTCTTCTAGACCTTTTGGCAGGGCCGCGGGGGGGCTTGTTCCTCTATGCCCCGTTCCTTCTCCTTGCAGTGGCCGGCCTGGGTGCCGCATGGCGGACAGGGAAGTCCGGCGAGGCGATGGTGGCGTTTGTTTTTCTGGCCGGCCTTTGGCTTGCCGCCGCCGGCTGGCAGTCCCAGTTTGCCGACCGTGCCTCCTGGGCGCACAGCCTCGGGCCGCGCATGATGTTTCCGGCCGTTCCGTTGCTGGCCGCCTTTGCCGCTCCTGTCATGGACCGTATGAGCAGAAACCTGCTCCTTGCGGCTGGAATTCCCTCGGTTCTGTGCGGTTACCTGAGCGCGCAAGCCGGCATTATCCCGACCGCAAACCCGTTTCCCTATGCCGTGAAAACGTGGCTGTCCGGTACCGGCATGGGCGTCGTGTTTAAGGAGGCATTGCCGCAGTGGTTGGGAGTGGAGACGCTGCACACGGTGGTGAGCCGCCCGGATGTCAACGCCGGCGACCTCTTGCGCCTGTTGCCGACTGCCGAAGGGGCGCGGCTGGCCGGAAACCAGCTCCTGCTGCTCGGCGCGAATCTGCTTGTTCTGGGCGGGATCGCCTGGCTTCTTCTCCGATTGTGGAAAAAAGAGATGAAGAGGATCGAACAGTGACATGCGGATTCTGATGGTGTGCCCGTCATATCCCCCTCAAGATGTCACCTGCGGTGTCGGTGATTATACGCGCTGTCTTGCGGAGGAATTGGCCGGTCAGGGCGAAGACGTGGTCGTGCTGACGTCGGATCGCTACCGTGGAGAGACCGGCGGTCCCGTCGCGGTGCTGCCCCGGGTGCGGGCGTGGACGGTCGGCGAGGCGTTGCGGCTCACGTCGTCCGCGATCAGCCCGCCCGTCGACCTGATTCATCTGCAATACACTCCCGATCTGTATGGGCAGGGGCTGGGCTTCAAGTTCGTGCCGTTGCTCGCACGGATCAGGTCGGGCCCGCCGGTGGTGATCACATTCCACACGCTGGTCGGCGGTTCCCTGCGGTCACGAGTCGTGGCGCCGTTGCTCCTTCTGTCGGCCTGGTGGAGCATCAGCGCGAACGAGGAGGTCAGCGCATTGATTCGCCGACGGCTTCCCTCGTTCGCCGGCCGCTGCACGGAAATACCGATCGGCGCGAATATTCCGACGAAGCCGGCCGGGATGCAGAGGGTATCGCGGGCGACGCTTGGTCTTCCCCAAGAGGGGCCGGTCCTCGTCCACTTCGGGTTAATCTACCCGGGCAAGGGTCTGGAGACGCTGTTTGCGGCGCTTGCCGAACTTCTTCGCGTACAACCTCAAGTAAGACTTGCGATCGTTGGAGATAACAGACCGGAAAATATCTGGTACATGGAATACCTCAAGGCGTTGGCAGGGCGCCTCGGAGTCGCTTCGGCCATCATCTGGCTGGGCCGCCGGCCCGGCGAAGAGGTGTCGCTCATCCTGAATGCCGCCGACATCTTCGTCGTTCCATACGACGACGGGGTCTCCATTCGCCGGGGGAGTTTGATGGCAGGCCTGGCACACGGGCGTCCCGTCGTCAGCACCGTTTCAACCCTGCCCTCTGCCTATCTCCGGGATGGTGACAACATTGCGCTCGTCCCCCCGAAGGACGCCGTCGCCCTGGCATCCCGGATCGCCTCCCTGTTGGCCAAACCCGAGGAGGCTGCCTGCTTGGGCAAGGCGGCGCTGGCCGTGGCCGCCCGATTTTCGTGGTCCGTCATCGCGCAGGAGACGCGCAATCTGTACGCCCGGGTGCTGCGACGGTGAAGATCCTGGTCCTGACCCCAACGTTTCTCCCCGTAGTCGGGGGCGCCGAGATGGTCCTTTTCGAAGTCTACCGAAGATTGGCCACGCGCCATGAAGTCCTGCTTGTGACGCCCCATCTTGACCCGGCATTGGTGCGCGACCAGGCCGGCAAGGAGTATGAGGCCCTGGTTTCGTTTCCCGTGGAGCGCTACCATGACCGTATCTCCTTCATGCGGATTCCCGGCCACCGGTTGACCGGAGGCGCGATCCCGCCTTTTTCCCTGTCGGCCGTCGGCGCGGTCCGGTATGCCGCCCGGAGGTTTTGTCCGGATGTCCTGAACGTGCACTATGTGATGCCGACCGGCCTGGCTGGCGTGTGGTCGGAGAGGGTCTTGGGAATTCCCACGGTTGTGACGTTAAACGGACGTGACGTGCCCGGGCCGGGAGTGCCGGCTCTGTGGCGGTGGTGGCAGCGGGCACTCTTGGCCCTTGTCTGCGATGTCACCTATGTGTCGAAATACTGCCAGACGGCCCTGTATGGGCACGGTACCGTGCGGGGCCAGGTGGTTTACAATGGCGTGCAGATTCCTCCGCCGCCTGGAGAAGGGGCCGCGCTTCGGCGATCACTGGGCATCCCGCAAGGAGAACGGCTGTTTTTCGCCCTTCAGCGGCTCGTGCCGGAGAAAGGAGTGGGGACTATGCTACACGCGATGCGGCATTACCTTGACGGGGGGCATGCCGGCGTCTTGCTGATCGGTGGAAAGGGGCCCGACGAAGGGAAGCTACGCGCGCTGGCCGTAGAACTCGGAATAGAGAAGCAGGTCCATTTTGTCGGCTATATCCCGTCTGAGAAGCTCGGATCGTATTTTCTGGCCTCTGATGTATTTGTATTCCATTCCACCTTTGAGACCTTCGGGCTTGTTGTCGCGCAGGCCATGAGCTATGGTCTGGCTGTCGTGACGGTGCGAAGCACCGCGCTGCCGGAGGTACTCGGCGAGGCGGGCGTGCTGGTGGAGACAGGGGATTGGCGAGCGATGGGGGAGGCGATGATCACGCTGGCGCGCGATGAAGCGCTGCGTCGCCGTCTGGGCGAGAGCGGTCGTGCACGCGCTGAGGCCCTGTTTGATTGGGACCGGATTGCGGAGCAATACGAAGCGGTTCTCACGCGTGCGGCCGAGACGCAGGCACATGGCCATTAGGGTGCTCTACCTCCATCACGTGGAGCAACTGAGCGGGGCTGAAAACAGCCTGTTGCTCTTGTGTCGCCACCTTGATCGAGCGCGGGTAACGCCTCTGTTCGGGGGGCCACAGTCCGGGCCCTTTCCGGAAGCCCTGGCACGTGAGGGGATACCGGTTTTCGCAGCCCCATTCGGTCCATTGCGCAGCATCGTGGGAGTGATCAGGTCGGTACGGCGGCTGCGGGACCTGATTCTGGAGCAGCGAATCGACCTGCTCCATGCCAACGGCCCGCAGACGAATGTCTGCGCGGGACTAGCCGGCAGGTTGACCGGTGTGCCCGCCGTCTGGCATATGCGGAATCTCCTTTATGGCGATATGTGGGATGTGGACCGGGCCTTCTCGTGGCTGCCGGCGCGAATCATCTGCAATTCCGACGCGATCAGGGAACGCTTTCGTGGAAGCTCGGCGTGGGACAAGTCGGTGACAATCCTCAATGCCGTGGACACACGGGAATTTCATCCTGGACAGTCGCGTGAGCCGATCCGGCTGGAAATGGGAGTGCCGGACGAGGCCCCCGCCGTGGGGATGGTTGGGCGGATCGGTCTGGGCAAGGGGCATGACGTGTTCGTCGAGGCCGCGGTCCGCCTGCTGACGGGAGGCTGCGCCGCACGGTTTTTCATCATCGGCGATACGCTCTTCCCCGAAGATGCGTGGCGCGCCGACGCGCTCCGCCGTCGGGTGAAGGAGACGGGCTTCGATGACCGGATTCGTTTCGTGGGCTTCCGCCGCGATATCCCTGGGGTCATGCGTGGCCTCGACATCCTGGTCTTGGCCTCCGAGGCGGAGCCCTGCGGCAGGGTCCTGTTCGAGGCGATGGCGTCGGGTACCGCCGTTGTGGCGACGAATACCGGCGGCACGCCGGAGATCGTCCGGGAGGGGCAAGAGGGGCTGCTGGTCCCTCCGCGCGACCCGGATGCGCTGGCACATGCGGTTGGAAAACTGATCGCGGATTCTGGGCTGCGTGCGAGGTTTGGGCAACGCGGCGTTGCCAGAGTCCAGGCTGAGTTCACCATCGAACGCTACGTTGCGCGCACGTTGGAGGTCTATGAACAAATCGTGTCTCTCTGAGGCTCGCTGCGGACCGGGGACCCAGTCCGATTGGAATCGCTGATGACGCGCGACCCCATTCCAGATATTTCGATCCTCATCGTCAGTTGGAACACGCGGGACTACCTGGCCAGATGCCTTCGCGCCGTCCCCGGAGCGGCTGAGAAGCGGACCTTCGAGATCGTCGTAGTTGACAACGGCTCGACTGACGGGACCCAGGCGATGCTGGCCGAGGAGTTTCCCCACGTGCGGATAGTTCAAAACGGTGAAAACGTCGGCTTCGGACGGGCCAGCAATATCGGAGCGAAGGTCAGCCGGGGCAGGACCTTGTTGATTCTTGGCAGCGACTGTGAATTGCAGCCCGGTTCACTTCCTTCCATGGTTGCCGAACTGGATCGAGACCCCGCAATCGGAATGGTCCTGTGCCGAATTCTGAACCCGGACGGCTCCCTGCAGCCGTCCGTGCACGAGTCGTTCCCGTCTCCCTGGTCCCAGCTCGGCGACCTGTTCTTTCTCTCTTCTCTGCGGTATGCCGTGTACCGTCGCCCGGCGCTCCATCGTTGGCTGCTGCGCGCGACCCTGAAGGCGCATCTGCGCACACGTGATGTGGCATGGGGAGGAGGGATGTGCATGCTGGTTCGGCGGGACCTCTTCCTGTCGTGTGGAGGGTTCGACGAGCGGTTTTTTATGTACAGTGAGGACGTGGACCTGTGCAAGCGAATCGGGGAGGCAGGGTGCCGGGTGCGGTACCTGGCAGAACCGTCCGTCATACATAGTTGGGGGAAGAGTACGGAGCAGGTTCCGGAGCGGATGCTCTGCGAAGCGTACAAGAGCCGGATTCTGTACTTCGACAAGCATTTTCCCGTGTGGGGCGGATCGATGGCCCGCTGGATCGCCTTACGGGAGTTGGAAATCCGTCGCCTTTTGTATCGCGTGGCGTCGTGGCTGCTCTCGCAGCGCGAGGAAGCGTTGCTGAACCGGGCCTCCGCATGTGCCGCCTGCCTTGAAGCGGTTCGGGCGATTGTACCTCAGACGGCCGAGCGCTCGGCGCGTTCGGGGACTCACGCGTTTCTGTTGCTGCTGGCGGTCGTCGTCGTGTTCAGCCTGTTCCGGTATGGCCACGATCTCGTCAAGCTTGTGGTCGAGGCCCCCTTCATCGATTTTGCCCACTATTATACGTATGCCACCGTCGTCTCGCTCGGCATGAATCCGTTTGATCCTCAGGCTGTGGGGGCGGTCGACGCAATGCTCAATCTTCGGCGGGCCGGCGCCGCGGCCAATTACCCGCCGCTGTTCTATCTGTTCATGCAGCCATGGGTCTATCTCCCGTTTCGCGCCGCGGCGATCGGGTGGTTGCTCGCAAGCCAGGCGTGCCTTGTGCTCGTGCTCTGGCTCTGCATCCATCGGTACGGGGAGGCGTCGCCGACCCAGGTGGCCGTGGCACTGTTCGTGATGCTGAATTATCAGCCGCTGATGGAAAGCCTGGCGCTGGGGCAATCCAACATCTGGCTGTTGTTGCTGCTGACGGTGGTGTGGTGGGGGCTGCGCTCGGAACGGCCGTGGATGTCGGCTGTGGCGATAGCGGTGGTTGTCCATAGCAAGATTCAGTATGCGCTCCTGCTCCCGCTGCTCTGGTGGATCGGATATCGTCAGGTCAGTTTCCGGGCGCTGGCTCTCGCCGCGCTCGGTCTGAGTGTGGGCGTCCTTGCGCTGGGTCCGTCGCACCATGTTGAGTATGTCCGGTACGTGACGGCCTTGCCGGATTATCTGGCCACCTGGACCGCAAATATTTCGCCACGCGGGACGGTTCACCGGTTGCTAGCCGCCCCAGGCGACGGCCGGCTGCTCGCAGATGGACTGACGCTGGCGCTGGATGCCCTGTTCCTGGGCGTGTTCGCGCGGGCTATGCCCAGAACACCGACGTCGGACTTGTCCACGCTCGACTGGACCTGGGGGTTAGGGTTGTGCGCGGTCCTCCTGCTGTCTCCGGTGACGGAGGAACATCACCTGGTCATCCTCCTCCTGCCGCTGATGCTCCTGTTGTTGAGCGACTCCATCGAGCGGATGCGGGCCAGGGACCTCGTCGTGCTGGTTGCGGCCATTCTGCTGCTGGGGAGTCGCTATTCGTTGGAGCAGTTTCCGGCGTTTCACCAGGGGGCGCTGTCGTTGCTGGCGGCGGGCAAGCTTGTGGGCGTGGCAGGTCTGGCGTGGATTCTTGTCGGGCGTCTCCGCGCTTCAGCGCGAGTTGACGCATGACACGTCCGGCCGATCAGACGGCACGCGCGCCCGAGATCGCGATCGTGATCCCGGCCTTGAACGAAAAGGAAAACCTCGACCTCTTGCTTCCGGCGCTCAAGGAAGTGGTCGTCGGGATGGGAATCACGGCGGAAATCGTTGTGGTCGATGGCGGGTCCCGAGATGGAACGCGTGACGCCGCCGAAAAACGAGGGGCACGCGTGATCCTCCAAACAGAGCCCGGGTATGGCGGAGCGCTCCGGGCGGGTTTTGCCGCCACCGCCGCGCCCTACATTGTCACGATGGATGCCGACCTGTCACACCGTCCGGTCTTCCTGGAAGAATTCTGGCGACGTCGGGATGAGGCCGAGGTCTTGATCGCATCGCGTTACGTGCCCGGGGGGCGGGCCGACATGGGGTGGTTCCGGAGGCTGCTGAGCCATATTTTGAACCGGACCTACGGCCGGGTTCTGTCATTGCCGATACGCGATTTGTCCAGCGGGTTTCGCATGTATCGCCGTGAAGTGTTAGCGGGAATGGCGCTGGCAGCACAAGACTTCGACATATTGGAGGAGGTACTGATTCGCGTACATGCGGAGGGGTGGCGGATACTCGAAGTGCCGTTCCATTACATGGCGCGAGGCTCCGGCAGTTCGCACGTGCGGCTTTTCAAGTTCGGCCTGGCGTTCCTGAAGACGCTGGTGCGGATGTGGAGGCTGCGGAACTCCGTGGAGTCGGCCGATTACGACTACCGTGCATTCGACAGCCCGATCTGGCTCCAGCGGTACTGGCAACAGACGCGGCATCGGATCGTCCTCGGCTACCTGGACGGCCGGAAGGATGTACTGGACATCGGCTGCGGGTCCAGCCGGATCATCCTGGATCTGCCCGCCGCGGTCGGACTGGACATCCTCCAGAACAAGTTGCGCTGGCTGAAACCGTGCCATAACCTGTTGGTTCGAGGGAGCTGCGACTCCCTGCCCTTCCACGATGCCGCCTTCTCCACGGTCATCAATTCGGAAGTAATCGAGCATGTGCCTGATTCGTCTGAGATCTGGACGGAGATGTGGCGTGTCCTACGGCCAGGGGGAACATTGATTGTGGGGACACCGGACTACGGCCGCTGGCTTTGGTGGGCCATCGAGTGGGTCTATGGGAAAGTGCTGCCGGGCGCCTATGCGCATGAGCATATCACCCATTATGACCGGGATGACTTGGCGGGACGGCTTCTCGCGCAAGGGTATGAGATTGTGGACTGTCAGTACGTCGGGTTCTGCGAAATGATTTTCAAGGCGCGCAAACCTCCGATTTCGGACCCGTCCCGCGCATGATGCGGATCGGCGTGGACGGCCGCGAACTGGTCAGCGGCAGGCGAACCGGGATCGGCCGCTACCTGGTTGAGGTGTTGCGCGCGGCGGCGAATGAAGGTCTCGAGTGCCTCGTCTACGGAGATGAGACAACCAGCCTTCCCGTCAGGTTGCCGGGGGTGAGCGGTCGCCGCCTGCCCGGCGCCTGGACACCATGGGTCGATCAATTCAGTCTTCCGCGCCGTCTTGTTCAAGACCGGATTTCGGTTTTTCTTTCGCCCTACTACAAATGCCCGCTGATGGCTCCCTGTCCCGTCGTCATCACGGTCCACGACCTCTTCTTTATCCGCTACCCTGGAGATGGGCGTCCGGTTTACGTTGCCGTCATGACCCACCTGGCGCGATTGTATGCGGCGCGGGCCGACGCCGTCATTGCGGATTCGGAATATACGAAACGGGCCATTGTGGAAATGCTCGGCGTGCGCGCGGCCAAAGTGACCGTCATCCCGGTCGCGCTCGGGGCCGAATTCAAGCGGGAAGCCCTGACCGACGAGGTGACGAAACGATACGGGATTGTTCCGCCCTACATCCTCTTTGTCGGGAATTTCCTTCCCCACAAAAACGTTCCACGGCTGATTCAGGCGTATGCGTGTCTCGACAAGGAGCTCAAGGGCACGCACCAACTGGTACTCGCCGGAGGTGATCGGGAGCACCGGAACGACCTTGAATGCCTGGCCCGACGCCTGGGCGTAGCCGATCGCGTTCTTTTTCCGGGTTTGATCGAAGATGCGCACCTGCCGGCTGTCTACAGCGGATGCGCCCTGTTCGTCCTTCCGTCTTGTGAAGAAGGGTTTGGTCTTCCGGCATTGGAGGCGATGGCTTGTGGCACGCCGGTTGCGGCGTCGAATCGGGCCGCGATCCCGGAAGTGGTCGGGGATGCGGCGGTTTTGTTTGATCCGGAAAACGTTTCCGCGATAGCGGAAGCCATGACTAGGGCGCTCTCTCAGTCGGACATGCGCGAGCATATGCGGCGGCAAGGACTCGCGCGGGCCGAGGCGTTCACGCTCGAGCTGACCGCCGGGCGCGTCGTGGCACTGCTGCGCAAGGTGGGTCGCAGACGATGAGGGAGTTCGATCCCCTTGACCTTCCGGCCACTCCGTCGTACTGTGCTCTGGAGGCATTCCCTAGGCACGTATGCGTATGAAGGACCGGCTGCAGGATGTCCATCACGTTCCCGCCGATGCGTTGTCGCTGTCCCACTGCCTCTTTGTGGCCGCTACAGTCATGGCCGCCAAAGCTCCCTTTCTCGTGTGGCCATAACGATGCCTTGGAGAAAGCCATCGCCCGTGAAGTTCTGGGGGCTCGTGGTGGTATTCAGCGTGCTGGCCGCGCTGGCGGCCATGGGGTTGAGCCGGCTCATCGAGTCGTTTTATTCGTACGCTCCCGGTGTCTATGAGCCGAAGGATATCACTCGCGAGCAGCGCATCGAAAAGACCACGGAGTAGCGGCAGGCGGGCGCAGCGGAAGGGGAAGGCGTGATGTGCGGGATTTGCGGGTTCAGCGGGGTTCGCGATGATGAGCGCTTGGCCCGAATGGTCGGGAGTTTGGTCCATCGGGGGCCGGACGATGAAGGCCGCTATGTGGACGAGACGGTCAGTCTGGCCATGCGCCGGCTCAGCGTCATTGACGTGGCCGGCGGCCGCCAGCCGATCTGGAACGAGACCGGAACGGTCTGCGTGGTGATGAACGGGGAAATCTACAATTTCCAGGAACTGCGCGAGGATCTGGCGGCCCGCGGACATCGGTTCACGACGAAGTCCGATACCGAGGTGCTGGTGCATCTGTACGAGGAGCACGGTGAGGACTGCGTGGAGCGCCTGCGCGGCATGTTCGCGTTCGCGCTCTGGGACCGCGAACGGCAGGTCCTCCTGCTCGCGCGTGACCGGCTCGGGATCAAGCCGCTCTTCTACGCCGTGCGGGGCGGGCAGTTGTGGTTCGCCTCGGAAATCAAAGCCCTGCTGGCCGGCGGGGTGGGAGGCACGGTCGACACCGCGGCGCTCCGCCAGTTTCTGATGTTCCTGTACGTGCCGTCCCCGGCGACGATCTTCGAAGGGATCCGTCAGGTGCCGCCCGGCCACACCCTGACCTTCGCGCGCGGCCGGTTGAGGCTGCGGCGCTATTGGTCGCTGACGCCTGACCCGGCGGCGGCCGCGCTTGACGGGAGGGAAGCCGAAGAGCGGCTCCTGGCGCATCTGAAAGAGACGGTGCGGCTCCACCTGATCAGTGATGTGCCCCTGGGGATCTTCCTGAGCGGTGGAATGGACTCCAGCGTCCTGGTCGCCATGATGCGCCAGGTGTCGGGAACCCCCATGAAGACCTTCACGATCGGGTATGGCGTCCAGGACGGGACATACAACGAATTGGCGTACGCCCGGCTCGTCGCGAATCGATTCGGGACCGACCATCATGAGGAAATCGTGGAGCCGGACGCCGTGCGCCTGCTGCCCCGCATCGTCCAGTCCTTCGATGAGCCGTTTGCCGACTCCTCCGCCATTCCGAACTATTTGATCTCTCAGGTCGCGCGCCGTACCGTGACGGTAGCGCTGGCCGGTCATGGAGGGGATGAGTTATTCGGAGGGTATCCCCGCTACCTGGGTCTGCGCGCCGGCGCGGTGTATGATCGGCTGCCGCCTTCCTTGCGTCAGGGCCTGGCCACGGCGAGTCGGTGGATCCCGGAGTCCGCGCACGCCGATAATTGGCCCGGCCGTATCCGGAGATTTCTGAGTGCGGGCGGTCTCGCTCCCGAAGAACGATACCTGCGCTGGATCACATACCTTCCGCCCGAATGGGGCGATGAGGCGTTCACGCCGGAGGTGCGCGCGTCGGCAGGCATGGCGAGGCCTGAGTCCGAGTACGCCCGAATGTTCCGTGAATGGCATTCCTCCGATCCCGCCGAGCATGCGATGGCGCTCGATCTGCAGACCTACCTGCCGGACGATCTACTGGTATTAGGGGATCGGATGAGCATGGCGCATTCGCTGGAGGTCCGGGTGCCGTTCTGCGATCACGTCTTAGCCCAGTTCGCCATGGGCCTCCCGTCCAGGGAGCGGTTCCGCGACCGCCGACTGAAGTCCTTTTTGAAGCGGGCACTGCGCGCGCACCTCCCGGACGAAATCCTGGCCAGGCCGAAGCAAGGATTCATGATCCCACTGGCGCGCTGGTTCAAGGCCGACCTGAAGGACATGGTCCGGGAGCTTCTGTCGGAGCAGGCCGTCGCCGACCGCGGCTTTGTTCGCTATCCGTATGTCCGTTGGCTGTTGGACGAGCATGAATCGGGTCGCCGGAATTTTAAGGACCAAATCCATGCGCTCCTGGTCTTGGAGATCTGGCAGCGGCTGTGCGTGGAGGGCCGTTCGGTGTGAACATCGTGATGGTCGCCGAAGTCTCCATGGCGCAGGTCATCGGTGGGGCGGAGCGGGTGTTGCGCGAGCAGGCGCAAGGCCTTGCGGAACGCGGCCACACGGTCCGTCTCCTGACGAGGCTCCCGGAAGGGGAAAAGGAAGAGCGGATCGTCGTCGGAGGGATCGCGGAGCGCCGGTACCCTGTAGCGCGCCGCGGCCCGATCGCGTTTTTGATCTCGTCCATGCGGAACGCGCGGCACGTGTTCACGACGATGGCGCGCGAGAACCAGCCGGACGTCCTGCTGGTCCATCAAGCCTTGCCGGGGTTGGCCGTCCTCAGAGCATTCCTGCGGATCCCGGCCGTCTACGTCTGCCTCTCGCTCGCGCACGAGGAGTTCGAGACGCGGAACCGGCCGCCGTCCGGCGTGATGGGGTGGGTGTGGTATCGCTGCCAGTCCACGGCCAGAAAGTGGATCGAGCGGATGGCGCTGCAACGGGCGCAGCGCATCGTTGTCCTGAGCGAATTCATGCGACGGCGGGTGACGGCATGCCACCACATCATGGACGATCGCGTCCGCGTGGTGCCCGGCGGGGTCGACACGGAAATGTTTTGTCCGGCGCCCGACCGGCGGGCGATCCGGGCCGCGCTCGGCTTGGCCGACGGCGAGTTCATCCTCTTCACGGTTCGCAATTTACAGCCTCGAATGGGGCTTGGCGCGCTGATCCACGCGATGGCCCGCCTGAGCGCTGCGATTCCCCGGATCAGATTGCTGATCGGCGGGAGCGGGCCTCTCCATGCGGAACTGGATGCGCTGGTGAAAGCGTTGAGGCTGGAAGAGTGCGTCCGGCTGCTCGGGTTTGTGCCGGAGGACGCATTGCCCGGTTATTACCGGGCTGCCGACGTGTTTGTGTTGCCGACGGCTCAACTCGAAGGTTTTGGGCTGGTCACGGTGGAAGCCTTGGCTTCAGGGACGCCGGTGCTCGGAACTCCGGTCGGAGCGACGGAGGAGATTCTGGGCAAGCTCGACCCGTCTTTCATCGCGGCGGGCTCCGACGCCGCGTCGCTGGCATCCGGTATTGCCGATCTGCACCGTCGGCTGACGGCCGACCCGGCGTTGCGCGAGCGGTTGTCGGCGGAATGCCGCGCCCTCGTGCTGCGCGACTATACGTGGGAACATCACTGCGAGCGGATCGAGGCCATCCTGCCCGAGGCATTCGGCCTTCACGCGATGGTCTCTCATTGATGACGGACCGATCTTCCCAGGACGGCCGACAATCTGTCGTCCACATCATTACGCGGCTCGATCAAGGAGGGTCGGCGCGCAACACGTTCCTGACGGCGATCGGGCATGACCGAAGCCGGTTTCGTGTGGGCGTGGTCTATGGGCGGGCGGAGGCGCAGACAGCGGAAGAGGCGTCCTGTGCGGAGAAGGACAGGGAGGAGCTTTGCCGAGCCGGGGTGAGGCTTTTTGAAGTGCCGGAGTTGGTGCGCGAGGTCAGACCGCTGAAGGATGCGCGTGCGACGCTGTCGCTATGGCGCCTGCTGCGGCGCGAACGGCCCGATATCGTCCACACGCATACATCCAAAGCAGGCGCCATCGGCAGAATCGCGGCGTGGCTGGCCGGTACGCCGGTGGTGGTCCATACACCCCACGGGCACATTTTTTACGGCTACTACGGGCCGGTGATGAGCTGGCTGATTCGGCTGCTCGAACGTGCGCTGGGCCGGATCACGGATCGGATCGTGACCTTGACGGATCGGGGGCGAGAAGAGCACGTCCGTCTCGGGATTGCGGGAGCGGACAAGTTCGTGACGATCCCGAGCGGCATTACCCTCGCGGCGTTCAGGTCGGTTGGCGCGGATCCCGCGATGAAAAGGAAGGAACTGGGGCTGCCTGCGGGTGGGCCGGTCGTCGGGACGGTGGGACGGTTGGTCCCGATCAAGGGCCATGCTTGGCTGATCAGGGCCGTCCCGCATGTGGTGGCTGAGCTCCCCGAGACCTGTTTTGTGTTTGTGGGTGATGGGCCGCTTCGCGGCGAGCTTGCGCAACTGGGAAACGCGTTGGGCGTGGCCTCCCATCTCAAGTTTCTGGGGATGCGGCAAGACATCCCTGATTGCCTGGCGGCGTTGGATCTCTTTGTCTTTCCTTCGCTCAACGAGGGCATGGGGCGGGCACTGGTCGAGGCGATGGCGGCGGGATTGCCGGTGGTTGCTACCCGCGTCGGCGGCATCCCGGACCTCGTCGTCGAGGGAACGAACGGCTTGCTGGTTCCGCCGCAGGACGAGAGGGCGCTGGCCGCCGCGATGTTGACACTGTTGCGGGACCGCCGGCGGATGGCCGCATACGGGAATGCAGGGAAGAAACGCGTGGGCGAGCGATTCGATGCCGGGTCGATGGTCCGGGCGATCGAGCACCTATACGGCGCCGTGTGGCAGGGGAAACATGCCGCGGTGTGAGCGTGCATGGATCGGCGGGGGGGTGTTGCTGGCGACGTGGTTCTGGAGCACCGCCGGGTCGGCGCAGGAACCCGTCCAGGCATGGCGGCACGTGCCCGCCGCGTTCCACGTCCACAGCATGCTCAGCACCGGCAGCGACTCGTTCGAGGCTCTGGCCACGCAGGCCAGGGCTTCCGGCATTGAAGCGATTTTCCTGACCGACAATTTCCTGCTTCGGTACGAGTATGGGCTGTTCCCCCTACGTGGGTTGATACGGCGGACGGTTGAACTGCCCTCGGTCCTGAATGTCGGGGTTGACCGGTACCTTGCCCAGATTCGAGAGGCAGGCTTCCGCCACCCCGATGTCATACTCATTCCAGGTGTGGAAGTCGTCCCGCACTATTACTGGACTGGCTCGATTTTCGGCAAAGACCTGACCATGCACGACGCGCAGAAAAATGTGCTGGTTCTGGGATTGCCCCGCGCGGACGACTATGGCCGGATGCCGGCTATGGGAAACTACGCATCCTACGAGTACGGGTTGCCGACGGCCATTGGCCTGTCGCCAATTCTGCTGATCCCGCCCGGCATCTGGCTGGTCAACCGCCGTGTGGAGCGGAAAATCCGGGTTGGGTGGACGTTCATGGTTGTGCGCGAGCGGCGAATGGCGCCGGGGATTTCCTTGCTGGCGCTGGCCGGACTGCTGCTGGTAAATAACTATCCATTCGGCGCGGCGCGCTATGACCCCTACCGTGATGACGCCGGCTGGCGCCCTCATCAGGACCTGATCGATTACGTCCGTGAACGGGGAGGGCTTACAGTCTGGTCTATGCCCGAAGCCAGGGACTTTAACCGGTATGACTACGGCCGGCTGGGCATGGTCACGGTGAAGACCGACCCCTATCCGGAGGGGATCATAAAAACGTCCGGTTATACAGGGTTTGGGGCGGTCTACGAAGATACGGTCACTGTCACCGATCCGGGCGGTGTCTGGGATACCGCACTGATGGCGTATCTTGAGGGGCATCGCGACAGCCCACCCTGGGGGATCGGTGAGGTCGCCTATCACAGAGCCGATAGTGCCGGGAAACGGCTGGATAACGTGGAAACCGTGCTGTGGGTCAAAGAGCGCACGCCGGCTGCGCTGCTGGAGGCGATTGCCAAAGGCCGGATGTACGCGCGTGAGCGGCGCAAGGACTATGGGCTGGTTCTTAATGAGTTTTCCGTGACGTCCGGTGAAACCGGGCAATCGCGGATCTCAGGTGAAACGCTGGAGGCGCCCGCCAATGCTCCGTTTCATGTGCGGGTCGAGGTGTCTTCCACGGACGGACGGCATCGGCCTGTTTTGGTACAGGTCATTCGTTCCGGCCTGGTGATGTCGGCGACGACCGAAACAACTCCGTTCAGTGTCCAGTTGCGCGATGTGGTTCCCCAGAGCGCTGGGGGTTATTTCCGACTACTGATCGGTTCGGGAGATCACCGCATCGTCAGCAACCCCATTTTCGTGCGTCGCCGTGCGAACCTGGCGGGGGTACTGCCGTAGCCGTGCGCGTCGCGATCCATCAACCCCAGTATTTGCCCTGGTTGGGGTATCTTGATAAACTGGACCGGGCGGACGTCTTCGTGCTGCTGGACACCGTCCAGTTCAAGAAGAACGAATGGCAGAACCGGAACCGCATCAGGACGGCGCAAGGCTGGCAGTATCTGACCGTTCCGGTGCGGCACGGATTTCCTCAGCGGCTCGACGGCGTGCGGATCAACAACCAGGTCGATTGGCGCCGGAAGCACGCGCAGGCGTTGGAGACCCACTACGGGAAAGCGCCGCAGTATGGGCGATACGCGCCGATTTTTCAGGAACTCCTGGCCCGCGACTGGGAGAGACTGGCTCTCCTCAGCGAGGCGATGCTTGCGGCGCTGGCCGAGGCTTTCGGCATCACGACGCCGGTCGTCAAGGCCGGCCGGTTTGAGGCCAGGGAAGAGCAGACCGGGCGGATTGTGGACTTGTGCAAGGCGGTCGGCGCCGATTGTTATCTGGCGGGGGCCGGCGGCCGGAGCTACATGAAACTTGAAGACTTTCAAGCCGCGGGGATCGCAGTGGAGTTCCAGGACTTTGTGAGTCCGGAGTACCCGCAAGTCTATCGGCCCTTCATCGCGGGGTTGTCGGCCGTCGATCTGCTGTTCAATTGCGGAGGAGAGGGCTTCCGTTATATCCGCGAAGCTCGAGCGAGGTAGAACATGAACATCCTGGCGCTGGGAGCGCATCCTGACGACATCGAAATCGGGTGCGGGGGGGCCTTGCTCAAGTATGCGCGCGCGGGCCATCACGTGCAGCTGATGATCCTCACGGACGGCGCGCGCGGCGGCGATTCCGAGGTGCGGCGGAACGAGCAGGTGGCATCATCACGGATTCTCGGGGCGCGGAACATCTTTTGGGGAGGCTATCGCGATACGGAACTGCCGGTCGCCCGTGAGGCCATCCAGCAGATCGAAGACGTCGTCAAGAAAGTCGATCCCGCCTTCATTTTTGTGAACTATTTCGACGACACCCATCAGGACCATCGCCACTTGGCGACGTGCACGGTGACCGCCACACGCTACACGCGCAACGTCCTTTTTTACGAGACTCCCACGACGCAGAACTTTTCTCCCACGGTGTATGTCGACATCGACGGCCTTCTGGAGGACAAGGTGCGTTCTCTGGAGGCGCATGCCTCCCAGGTGAGGAAGACCAACGTTGAGGGATTAAGCATCCTTGAAATCGCCCGCGCCTCTGCGCACTTCCGCGGACTCCAGGGACGGGTCCGCGCTGCCGAGGCCTTCGTCCCGCTGAGGTTGTTCATCAATGTAGGCCCGGACCTCGCGTGAGCCGCCCGACGGTGATACCGCATTCCTGCCCTTCGCTCGGAGAGGCCGAGGCGCAGGCCGTGACCGATGTGATTCGCGCCGGACGGATCGCCCAAGGTGAAAAAGTTGTGGAGTTCGAGCGCGCTCTGGCGAATATGACGGGTCAGGCGCAGGGTGTCGCCGCAAGCTCCGGCACCGCGGCGCTGTTTCTTGCGCTCAAGGGGTTGGGGATCGGTCCCGGCGATGAGGTGATTATCCCTTCCTTTGTCTGCACGGCATTGTGGCATGCGGTGAGTTATGCCGGCGCCACGCCGGTCCTGGTCGATATTGATCCCGTGCCCTATCACCCGTCGCCGGCCGCGGTGACCCGCGCGATCACCCGCAAGACCAAGGCCGTCATCGTGCCGCATCTGTTCGGGCTTCCGGCCGATCTGTCTGAATTGGAGAAGTCGGGCGTTCCCATCATCGAAGACTGCGCGCAAGCGCTCGGCGCGTCCATGGGGGGGCGCCCGGTCGGAAGTGTCGGGGACCTGACCGTGTGCTCGTTCTATGCCACGAAGCTCATCACTACCGGAGAGGGCGGCATGGTTTTGGGACGCGCCGAGCCGTGCATGGCCCGTATCCGTACTCTGCGCCAGTATGATGAAGCGGACGCCTTGGAGCCGGCGTTCAATTACAAGATGACGGAGCTGCAGGGTGCATTGGGGCTATGCCAGATCAAGGCGTTGCCCGGATTCATCAAACGGCGCCAGGCCATCGCCGCGCAGTATGCCGACGCCTTGCGCGGTTTGAAGGCGGACCCGCCTGCCGGCATCCCGCATCATGACCATGTGTTTTACCGCTATGTCGTCCGGCTTCAGGATCCGGTGGAATCTGCCTTGGAAAAGTTTGCCGAGCTCGGCGTGCACTGCAGGCGTCCCGTGTTCAAGCCGATTCACCGGTACCTGGGCCTCCGGGGGTTTCCGGGGACGGACTCGGCTTGGGAACGGGCGTTGTCGATCCCGATCTATCCCTCGCTCACTGATGCGGACGTTGAAAGGATTGCGGGCGCAATGCGGACTGTGCTGGCCTAGATGGAACAAGTCGAAACAAAGAACATGCTGTTTCCACGACTCGAACGACATGTAGTGGTATGGGCAATTCTGTGCGCTGTGGTATTGCTGCAGCCTGCTGTGCATGGCTGGTTTTACACCGCCGGCATGCGATGGCTTTTTATATTGCTGGTGTCCTTTTTTGCGGCTGCAGGGCTGACTCCGTTCGTGCGGGAGTTGGCGCGCAAGATCGGTGCCGTTGACCATCCATCACCCAGGAAGATTCATCAGACTTCGACTCCCTTGTTAGGTGGAGTCGCGGTGTATCTGGCGTTCCTTGTCGCCATTCTGGCGAACGCGGCGGGAATGGTCGATCCCTTGATCGGAACCGAGGGTATGTTGGGTGTGCTGGTCGGTGGAACCCTGCTCTTTCTCGTCGGCCTCTGGGATGATATCCGAGGGGTGCCGGCTATAACGAAACTGCTGGCGCAGATCATCGCCGCAGGAATCGTCATCTGGTCCGGCAAACTCCTGACCTTTTTCCCCCACGGGTTGCTCGGTGACACGCTCAATGTGTTCCTGACGGTGCTCTGGATCGTGGGGATCACCAACGCGTTGAATTTCTTCGACGGTATGGATGGCCTGGCGACGGGGCTCGCCATCATCATCGCATTTTTCATGGGCATCGTCGCGTTTCAAACCAACCAGCCCGTTCTGGGCTGGGTGATGGTTGCGCTCATCGGAGCGGGCTTGGGGTTTCTCCCGTATAACTTCAAGCCCCACGCGCCTGCCACGATCTTTCTCGGAGACGCGGGGAGCACCTTTCTCGGATTTACGCTGGCCTGCCTGGCGGTCAAGGGGAACTGGGCGCATGGGAAGCCCATCGTCTCGGTGTCCACGCCGATTTTAATTTTCGGGATACTCATCTACGATATGGTGCATACGACGGTGGAGCGGCTTTACACGGGCAAAGTCACGACGCTGAAGCAGTATCTGGAATATGTTGGAAAGGACCACATGCACCATCGGATGGAACGGTCTCTGGGCAGCCGGACGGACGCGGTCCTGATGATTTTTCTCCTGAGCATCGCGCTGGGGTTGGCCGGGGTCGTTCTTCGATCCGCCCGCGCGGTGGATGCGCTGTTTCTCCTGCTGCAAGGCACGATCATCGTGGTGGTCGTATCGATCCTGGAGAGACGGGGGCGTGGCGCATGAGCCTTTTATGCGGCGCCAGGGTGATTTTCTTCGACGCCGCCGACACGCTCTTTCACGTGAAAGGGTCGGTGGGGGAGGTGTACCGCAGCCATGCGCTCAAGTATGGAGTGACAGCCGAGCGAGAAGTCATCCAGCAGGCATTTGCCAGGGCGTTTGCCGACGCGCCGCCGCCCGTGTTCGCCGTGAGCGACCCGCAGGAGATCAAGTCCTGTGAGCGGATGTGGTGGTTCGACGTGGTCCATAGCGTGTTCTATCGTGTCGGAATGTTCGAGGGGTTCGATGAGTACTTCGAAGACGTGTTCACGTATTTCTCCAGGCCCGAGTCGTGGGAGCTCTACCCTGACGTGGTGCCCGCCCTCCGCGCCTTGGAGGCGCGCGGGATCGAGTGCGGCATCGTGTCGAACTTCGATTCGCGTCTCTATGACATTCTCATTGGCCTGGGGATTGACCGGTTTTTCGAGAGCGTGACGATTTCCAGCTCCGCCGGCGCCGCCAAGCCCTCGGTTAAAATTTTCCAGCGGGCGCTCCACAAGCACGGCGCGGGGGCACGCGAAGCGGTGCATGTCGGAAACAGCTTGCGGGAGGACGCGCAGGCGGCCGTTGCCGCCGGGCTCGGCGGCGTGCACCTCGACCGGACCGGGAAGGGCACAGAGCGGCGCCAGGACGTGATCACGATCAGCGGCCTGGACGAGCTCTTGACGGTGCTCGGCGCGCCGCTACCAGGCTAGCGCATGTCCGCGGACTGTGGTCTTGCGCTGCCGCGAAAGCATGGGGCATGATGGAACGGGAATGCATGCCGGGAGCGAGGATCGAATGAAGGTCATGATGGTGGGAGCCGGGGCGGTGGGAGGCTTTTTCGGAGCCCGCCTGGTGAACGCCGGTGTGCCGTGCTCCTTTCTGCTGCGCTCCACCACACTGGCTGCGGTCAGGCAGAAGGGCCTGTCGGTCCACAGCGTGGACCAGTCGTTTACGGTGCACCCGATCGCGAGCTGCGATCCCTGCGACTTGCCGCAGTCCGAGCTCGTTATCCTGTCGGTCAAGCGCTACGATCTCGATGAGGTCATCGCCCAGCTTCAGCCCATTCTGTCCCCGCAGACGACGGTGCTGACGCTTCAGAACGGAGTTGACACGGAGGTGCGTATCCGGGAGCTGGCTCCGGGCATCCCGGTCATCGGAGGGGTTGCGTACACTTATTCCAGGGTCGCCGAACCCGGTGTCATTGAACATTACAAACGGGGAGCCTTGGCAATCGGGGCCTGGAATTCCGCGGAGGGAGAGGAACCATCAGTGCAGGAGGATGCGTCCTCTTCTGTTGCCGAGGGGAAGGGGCCGTTCGCCAAACTCGGAGAGCTGCGGAGGCATGGAGGCCGCCCTCCGTCGCCTGCCGCGCCGATTCCGAGCGTCGCGCTCGAGGATGTGAAGGCCCTCTTTGAGGGAGCCGGAGTCCCCTGCCAGGTGTCCGAAGACATCATGCGGACGAAATGGGAAAAGATGTGCTGGAACGTGGCGTTCAATCCGTTGACGGTCCTGATCAATGACCGTGTCTCAAAGGCCATCTCGCATCCGGAGATGCGCGTGATGATCAAGCTGATCGTCGAGGAGGCGGTGGCGGTGGCGCAGGCCGACGGCGTGGCGCTCGCCCCCGACATCGCGGACAAGGTCATCCAGTGGTCACAGGAGATCCGCGATATCCATACGTCCATGTTCGACGACTGGAAGGCCGGCCGCCGAACCGAGATCGACCATCTCAACGGCTACCTCGTGCGGCGCGGGACCGAGATGGGGATCCGGACTCCGGTCAATGAGGCCGTTTGCGCTTTGATCAAGACCATCACCGAGCCGGCGCCGATGGGACCTGCCCTCCTCAGGGTCGACGGCCAGGTGATCCAGCCGCTCATCTTCGATGCCGAGGCCCTCGCCAAACTGCCGGCGAACGAACAGATCCCGGACGTGTCCGTGGAAGCCGCCGACATGAAGGGACAGGCCGTCCGCGTTCGCGCGCTGCTGAATAGCGCCACTTGCAAGATCGGCGTGGACCATGTGACGTTTCATTCGGCCGACGGGCAGTATGCCGCCAGCCTGCACATGAAGGAAGCGGCGGAAAACGGCATCCTCATTTACAAGCGGGACGGGCGTCCCCTGAGCAAGGAAGAAGGAGGGCCGTTTCGCCTCGTCACGCCCGGCCTGGGCGACTGGTGCGCGAACGTGAAAGGCGTGGCGCGCATCGAGTTCACCATCGGCCCGGGCAGGGATACGCGCTCACCTGAGAAACCCTAGCCGCCAATGGGATTCTGGGATCATGCGCGAGTCGTGGTGACCGGCGGCGCCGGATTTCTGGGGTCGCATGTGGTCGAGTGTCTCCGCATGCGAGGCGCCGCTGAAGTCTTCGTTCCCCGGAGCCGTGAGTATGATTTGGTTCAGTCCGATGCGGTGAAGCGGCTTTTCCGGGACGCGCGTCCGGATATCATCATTCACTTGGCGGCACGCGTGGGCGGAATTGAGGCCAACCGGCTGAACCCAGGGCGTTTTTTCTACGAAAACTTGATGATGGGGGCCCAGTTGATGGAAGAGGCTCGGCTTACAGGGGTCCGCAAGTTTGTCGCCACGGGGACGATCTGTGCCTATCCCAAGTTCACGCCGGTTCCGTTCAGAGAGGAAGATCTCTGGAACGGCTATCCTGAAGAAACCAATGCGCCCTACGGCCTGGCCAAGAAGATGCTTCTGGTACAGGCCCAGGCGTACCGGCAGCAATACGGGTTTCCCGCCATCACGGTGTTTCCCGTCAATCTCTACGGCCCGCGCGACAACTTTGACTTGGAGACGGCACACGTCATCCCGGCCATGATCCGCAAGTTCGTCGAGGCAAGAGCGTCCGGCCATCCTGAAGTGGTGTTGTGGGGGACCGGCCAACCGACTCGGGAATTCCTCTTTGTTCGCGACGCCGCTGAAGGCGTCATGCTGGCGGCCGAGCGGTACAATAGTTCCGAGCCGGTCAATTTGGGCGCCGGCTTTGAGATATCCATTGCGGATCTGGCCGGACTGATCGCCCGCTTGACAGGCTATTCCGGCCGCGTGGTATGGGACGCCACTCGACCGGACGGTCAACCGCGTCGCTGCCTGGATGTTTCCCGCGCCGAGAAGGAATTCGGATTTCGGGCGTCGACCCCATTCGAGGATGGTCTTCGCGAAACCATCGCATGGTACGAGGGTAGCGTTATATCCTGAGCGGTCAACCAGAGGACCCCCTATGGATCTTTTCGGAAAAGTTCCCCTGGTCGAAATTCCCGTCATGATCACGGCGGAGCAGAAGGCCTGGCTGGAGATGATGATGAAGAAAGGCAAGATTGCCGTCCCGCCGGGCGGCAGCCTCCCCGAAGGGTCCGTGATTTCTATTTTCATGCGGACGATGCTGTGGAATTCGGAAGAGCTGCGCCAGAGTCTGGACACCGTTCCCCGCGAAGCGTTGAACGCCCTGCTGGAAAAGAAGGACCTGGTCGAGATCCGCATTCAGATTTCTTCAGACCAGAAGGCGTGGCTCGACACTGTGGGGGCGGCGAGCACGATATCGCTCCCACCCAACGACTCGGCCGTGGCGCTCTTCGTTCGGGTCCTCCTCGAAAACGCGATGGAGCAGCAGCGGGCGCTTGAGCGGGCCGATCCCTGGGCGGATGACGACGAAGAGTGACGTCTAGGGAGCAGTGACACGCTGTGGAACGGGACGCCCCTCCTCAAGGTCCAAGAGGTCGATCCACGTGGCGATGTCGGTGCGCGAGGGATCGATCGCGTCCCGGGTTTTTTTAAAATAGGCCCATTGGGCGTCGTCGTCAGGACCCCGCTCCAGCATCTGCTTGTTCCATATCTCAATTTGCTTTCTGGAACGCGGCCGCCCGTGCACGGCCAGCCAATCGAGGATGAGCTCGTCGCTGCGTGACTTGGACGCATAGGCGAAGTCCTGCTCGGAGACTTCAAGAAAGGACAACAGGGCCTTGTCCAGGGGGCAGGGGTAGATATAGGGTCCGTTGATCCCGGCCTCGCGTGCGCGGGCCTTGTCGATCATCCTGGCCAGGTGAACATAGCCGCCCAATAGATCGCGGGAGCTCCGCGGATATTCCTTGGTCAGATCGTTCGGCCGCGGACGTTCCACTCGTCCCATGAGCGAATCGGGCGTGTTGCCCTTCATCGGGCCCATGCCGGTCGAGCCTGGAATGTCCATCGACATGCGCGGGTCTCCTTACAGCAGCCGGTGGTTCGAGAACGTGAGGGTCTTGACCGACACGGTCCCGTTCTCCGCGGAGATGATACGGCGTGACGCGGGCAGATCGGCCTGGCCGACCCTGACGTGGGAGTCGGTAAAACTCTCGACATTCGTCAGGCGGCCGTCCTGCGGATTGAAGTAGTAGACGGTGTACCGCGTCGTCAGGTATTTGTTGTCCGGCGTCATGGTGCTGTCCTCTACGTTGATGGTGAACTGCATCGGTCCCATTGAGCGATTGATCTGGGTGATCCGGTCGTCCTTCACCCGGTAGTGGGATTTCATGGCGTCGTGAATGTGAATGGTCTGGCCCAAGGGATGGACGGCGCTTTTGTCCAGCGTAAGAACGCTTTTCCCGTCGGATTGATCGAACGTCCGGGGACCACGGTGGACGGCGATCATACCGATCGTGCCCGCCGCCCACTTCTGGGTTTCGGCATCCGCAAGCGATACGGCGACATCCTGCGCCGACTTGATGGTGACGGTTCCCGTGAGCGTTTTTCCGTCCACGTTCACGGTAAGGTCGGCGGTGAAACCTTTGAACTCGGCCGGCCAGCGCGCCGTCTTCTCGAAGGCGCGCCGTAAGAGTCCTCTGGCTTCGGGATCGTCCTGGGCGTCAGTCGGAGGAGTCTCCTTGTCGTATGTCATCGCCATCGGGCGTCTCCTTTCGTTTCAACGAGTTCCGCGCACGTCATCATTATAACAGCATCCCATTTCTGTGGATAAGATTTAACACACCACATTAAGGCATCTGAATCGTTATCCTTAACGAGATATTGAGAATTTATGTTCATTATCAAAGGCTTATAAATATTATAGCAAGGTGGAATACGTATCTCGCATGGATTAATGAGATCTTTAGCAGAAGAAGGGCAGTTTGTGGTAACATGAAAAACCCGGTATCGCAATACCTGGAGGCCTGAGGACGAAAGGACATGAAGAAGATTCGAAAACATAAAACAAAAGTCAGGACGCACAAAGCGTTCAAGGCACATAAAGCCCACAAACTGGCCGGGCATCGTACTGAGAGACATCGGAAGATCGCGGCGGTGACCGGCGGCCCGGCCAAGCCATCCGAGAGCATCAGGCCCGCCCGCCCGATTGAAAGAACGAAAGGGCAATCGGCGCTTGCCACCACCGTGGCCGAGGACGAGTTGGATGAGCGTCGCCGGCTGTTTGCGAAAGCGCGGAAAGGCGACAAAGGGGCGGTGGCGAAAATTTATGAGTTGTACGGGGCGCGGATTTATACGACGGCCCAAGTCAAGGAAGTCCAGCCCAACGGATTCGTGATGCCGGTCGCTCAATCACGGAAGCGCGTCCGAACCGCCTAAGGGCAACCGAAATCCGGCGTGTGTGATTGACCGGAAAAACTGCTGATAAGGTGTGACGCGGGGCCGGTCGGCTGAGGAAGTCGACCGGCCCTTCGGCGTTTCCGCCCTGATTTTGCATGTGCATCCCATGAAAGAGCGTGACCCTGAGAAGCTGAAGCTCTTGTACGAGCGGTTTCGCGACGTGTGCCTCGTTGAAAAGGAGGTCTGGCATGAGCTCTACATGCCGCGAGATGTTCCCGGGGAAGGGGTTCGCATGACCAATGTGCAGGATCGGTATGAAGTCGTGATCGAGCCATCCGACGTGGAAGCCGTCCTCGAAGCCAATATCCCTCTCGGAGCCCGGGCGTTGGCCGCGGCCATCGCGGAATACAAGGACGCCATCAGCTTCATCAGGAAAGGCTGAGAGTGAAGGAAAGGCGCCTTACTGGACAGCCACTCGCAAGCCGCCACCCGCCAGAATGGAGGCGGCCTGCTCGCATATTTTGAGTGGCCCTTCATAGACTTCGGCCGATCCCGTGTGGTCGATCCGGTATGCGAGTTCGAATGCGCGGGAGGGAGTCATTTGGGGAACGGCCCGGCACAGCAAGTCAATCACCTGCTGGTAGGTGTGGCAGTCACAATTATAGACAATGACACGGGCTCCAAGCTCATCACCGGTGAAGGTGTCCGACTCTTCTACGGCCTCGGGAATCGGGGCTGAGGGGAGAGGCGCCATGTCGCTAGGGGAGAGCCAGCCGCAGCAGGTATGTCGGCAGGGACAGGCGGTCACGCTTCATGGTGCGCTGGAGCAGTTGATCGTGGCGCGTTGAGTCGGTGATGGCGTCCATGCCGTGTCGCTGGCACAACTGGATCGTGTGCCAGAGGGAGACGGAGGTTTTTACCAGCATCAGGCCATACTCCAGCGCCACCGCGCGTTCCGGGTCCAGCTTCAAGCAGGACATCTGGCGGATGTCCGCGAGCGTGATTTGCCAGTGTGTCCACCGTTCCGGCATCCACGGGTCGAACGCGGTTCCCTGCTCGGCGAGGCCCCGTTGAAAGCGCACGTCGCTCCGGACGGCAAAATGGAAGATTTCACGCCACTCGCGATCCTTCAAGTCACGGTCGATGCGGCGATCCATTTCCGGGCTCAAGGGTCCGCTGACGTTGTGGCCATGGACGATGCGCCCTTGTTCCAGCAGATCAGGGTGCATATCGCCCATGCGGTCGGAGTACGCCATAGTGCCGCTGTGGGGGGTCAGTTGGAGAGCCATATAGTCCCGAAAATGGACGGTGTCGTACCTGGACAGAAAATGTTCCAGGCTCTCCGGGGGACACAAATGGAACGGGTAGTACAGCCCGGAGCGGACGTTCATCTCGCAGGCGCTCACGTGAGTGCCGTCCTTTCTAAAGGCAGGGCGCGGTTGCTGGAATCCCGGTCGCCCTCCGTGCTAATGTCTGGCTCGGCATGGCCCATAGCGTAACCGCATTTCTCAGCGCGAAAGTCTGGTGGCCGCTGTTTCCCCTGCTATTGTTGCTGGTCGTCATTACGCTCAGCGCCGCCATCGTCTGGGCAATCAAAGGAAAAGCCAAAAAACATGATACGATACTTCAGGTTTCAGCTCTGGTGTGCTACCTGTTCACGGCTGTGGTCGCCATGGCCAGCGAAAGCGGCGCGCTTTCACCCCATGTCCACCGGCTCCCATCTCTGGTGACGCAGGCTCTATTGCTGGCTCAATTGGTACGGATCTGGCACCGCGAACAGGCGCGGCCTCTGCGAACCCTCAACCTGATCGCCTGGGGCGGCATTCTTGCCGATACCGCGCTGCATTTCATCATCAAGCCTGAGTAAGCCGCGTCATTTCCGAAGACCGCAAGACCGGGCAACCCCGTCCCGGTAGCGGAGCCAGTGTTCCAGGCCTTCCTGCAGCGTGCCGAGAATCAGTTGCTGGTCGGCGGCTCCCGTCGCGTATGTCTGAACGCTCTGCCAGGCCGCCTGGCGATGGGAGGGTTCGACCATCAGATGCACGCGGACGAGGTCCAGATACTTGAGGTCAATCCCGTGGTTCTGCACCAAGTAATGCTTGCGCACGCATTCCTCAATCTGCTCGGCGTCCTTGGGGGGAGACGGATGGAGGACTTCCTGCCGGTCATGGACGTTCCCTTCGACGAATATGGTCACGACGGCGAGCCCGGTCAACCAGTCGCCGTCCATGGTGACCTTGTCGAGCCACTCCCGGTATGCCCGGCTCTCCGAGAGCAGGCTGACGTCGCGGAAGTGCGCCCGCTCGAACCCCAAGCCGAGCATCATGGTCAGAAACAAGTCGGGGTGGGATTGTCCCAGCGTGAGGCCGCCGGTGTCTTCTTCGTACAGGTTGCGGGCCAGGTCGCTCCGGACGGGGCGAGGGGGATTTTTCCCGTGGATTCGGCCCAGGAAAACGGGGAAGTCCCGCACGTAAACGGCGTACTCCTGCCGGAAGTGGATTTCAAGCTGAGCCTTGGTGATTTGGGGGCCTGAGAAGTGCGGCCAAGCCCAGTGGTCTTTCCGATCCATGATCACCATCATTTTTTCGCGGAACAGTTCGCTCGAGAGAGGCTTCATACCGTTCTCCGTTGCATCGCGCAGGGCGAGCCGTTAGAATGCGTCGTCAAATGCACGCCCTGACTATTCAAAACACCGAAGACATCTTTAAGGTTCTTGCCGACGTCTCGCTCAAAGGGCGAGGCGTTACAGCCGAGAGCCTGCTCGACACGGTCCTCAGCGAAGGCTTTACGGAACCCATCTATTTCAACGCCACCGGCGAAGATCCTGACGCATATTATCAGGGCACGCCCAACGCCTGGGCGGTTTATACGATTCGTGAGTGGAAACGGGTCATGATGGTGTCCGGCGGACCCGGCCAGGAACGGCGCATTCAAATCACCGAGACGCCCTGAGCATACCATCGCTCCGGCGTTGCATTTTGAGCTACTCGGGGCCTAGAATCAAACATGACCAGGCTCCTATCCCCCCGCGACGAAGCCGAACTGATGGTGCTGACGAGCCTCCTGGAAGGCAACGGCATTGTATTTCACGTCCAGAATGCGTTTTTCGGCGGCCTGTATCCGGGCCTCAATATCTTCCCCTTCAACGAGCGGGTGATCCTGGTCGCCGAATCCGATCTTGACCGGGCCTCGCTGCTGGCTCGCGATTTTCTCGATGCCATGGTCGAGTCGCCCGAGCGCGACGGGCATGCGGGGTGACCGTGTGTCAGTACCACCCGCCGACCAGGGCGTTTTCCTCGAAATAGAGATAGCGGTGCTTGACGGTCGCGCTGTTGAGCCAATGCTCAAAGACCCACAGTTCCCGGCGGATGCCCGAGTCGGTGTACGTCACGTCAATCTTGTAGGGAGAGCCCCAACTTTTCAGCACTTGTTCACGACTCATGCCGACCACCACGCGTTGCTTGGCGACGGCCTCATCCAGAGTTGCGTACTGGTAATGCGGCAGAAAGCGCCAGGTCATCATGCCGAGCAACGCCACCCCGAGCACGACATATAGGGTGAGGCGGACGGAACGCCGGCAGAGATAGGGCGGGGAGGGAGAAGCCGCAGGCGTCTCGTCTGTCACGGTGTCGGGAGCGCGCATTTCCTATAATCTACCAGCGTGATTTCCGGATGGTCAAGCGCGCCGGTCATGACGAGGGCGGCGTATGTACGTTGAAGTCGATGCCAATCCCAATTGCGAGCATTCCGTTTTTATCCGATTCCGGGAACTGGGGCCGGGCCGGCCGGTTTCTCAGGTACGGGTGTACGACCGCATCTCGACCGGCGAATGGTGCCGGGTGACCGGCTGGCGGGACGACCCCTCGGCGCCAGTGTGTCCGGCGATGGCTCGGCCGGTGGAGGATTCAGGCGCCGGCACGGTCTATCTGGTTTCCGGGGGGAATGGGGGGATACGGCTGAAGCCGCTCGAACCCGATGAGGAATGGAGCCTCGACAGCGCGTGGCAATGGGGAGAAGCCTATCTTCTCCTGACGGACCAGCGGGATGTCCGGTTTGCCGACGGCCCGGAATGTTGACATTACGGCGCGTAGCGAGGTTTTGGGATTTTTTTCTGGGGAGGCGCGGGAGGAGGAGGAAGTGAAGCGGCCTTGGCGGAATAGGGATTAATGATTGCCTCGTGCGTCAACTTGTTGTTGTCATTGATGAGTTGCGCGCTATCGACGGCGATCTCGATGCGGTTCATGGTGGCACTCAACGAGAGTTGTGACGGAAGAACCTCGGTGGTGTAGAGACGATAGGACAGGGACCAGTCATATTCGTCGCGATGTCGGTCTTTGACCAGTCGCCTGGCTTCTTTGGACACGTCGTTCTGGAGGAGAATGACGAACAAATTTGAGCGGTAGGTGGGAGCGTCGTCCGCAAGGGACGGCTTGAACTCCGGGACGAGCGCCGGCAGTTTCGCCAGCGGAACCGCCAACGGAACAGCCACCGGGCCCTCGACGGAGCCGGTGACCGGATCGGGGCTCAGGAATTCGACTTCTACCAGTTTCACGATGAGGGTGGGCGTATCAGAGTTCGGTTTTCTCTCCGCGGCGTACTGAAACGAATACCGCACGTTGGTTTTGTCCCGGACATAGAGATACACATCCTCGCCGATCGTGTCCGGAAGCTGTTCCTTCAAAACGGTTTCCCATTCCTCGACTGGATGGTAGATATAGATGCGAAGGGCAGCCGTCATGGTCCGAATCTTGTTCGGCGGTCCGAGTTTGGCGCGGAGCTCTTCCTGGGTCAGGCCGAGATACCCGTCCGAAAAGAATGCGACCGCAAACGCGGGGTGAGGCGAGGTTGCCCAGACGACGATTCCGACAAAAAGGAGCAAAGCCGTTTTCATCAGGGGCTCCAAGTGCGCAAATCCTACGGGGCCGGTTCCTGGATTGTCAAGACGGTCGTCTTGCGAAGGCGTGCGCTATCCAGTATAGTCCCCTAATATGCGCATAGAGCAGCTCTTGCAGAACCGCATCGCCATTCTCGATGGCGCGATGGGGACCATGATTCAGGCGCACCAGCTTGATGAATCGGGGTTCCGGGGGGAGCAGTTCGTGCGCCATCCCCGCGATCTCAAGGGTTGCAACGATCTGCTGTGCCTCACGCGACCGGACCTCATTGAGGCCATCCACCGCCAATACCTCGAGGCGGGCGCCGACATCATCGAAACGAACACGTTTAACTCCACGTCCATCTCGATGGCGGATTACAAGCTGGAGCACGTCGTGTACGACCTGAACGTTGCGGGCGCCCGTGTCGCGCGCCGGGCCGTGGAGAAGGTGTTGGCCGCCGACTCGACGCGCCCCCGCTTCGTCGCCGGGGCGATCGGACCCACGAACCGCACCGCGTCAATGTCGCCCGACGTCAACAACCCGGCGTTCAGGGCCGTCAGCTTCGAGCTATTGGTTGAGGCGTACACCGAACAAGTCCGCGGGCTGATAGATGGCGGCGTGGACGTCTTGTTGTGCGAGACCGTGTTCGACACTCTGAACCTGAAGGCGGCGCTGTTCGCCATCGATCAGTATTTTGAGGAACACGGCAGGCGCGTGCCGGTGATGGTCTCGGTCACGATCACCGACCGAAGCGGCCGCACGCTGTCCGGGCAGACTGGAGAGGCGTTCTGGAACTCGATCGCCCACATGCCGCTCTTGAGCGTGGGGATCAACTGCGCCCTCGGCGCGAAACAGATGAGGCCGTATATTGAAGAACTCGCCGGTCTTGCACCGGTCTACATCAGTTGCTATCCCAACGCCGGCCTTCCAAACGCGTTCGGCGGGTTCGATGAGACGCCGGTCATCATGTCGGCGGACCTGCGGGACTTTGCCGCGCAGGGATGGCTGAACATCGTCGGCGGTTGCTGTGGCAGCACGCCGGCGCATATCAAGGCGATCGCGGGCGCTGTGCAGGGACTCGCGCCACACCGGCGGGTTGTGCCTGAACCGTACACGCGCCTGAGCGGGCTGGAGCCGCTCACGATCCGTCCTGACACGAACTTCGTCAACATCGGCGAGCGCACCAACATCACCGGATCGCCGGCATTCTCCAAGTTGATCCTGAGCGGCGACTACGAAGGCGCGCTGACGGTCGCGCGACAGCAGGTGGAGGGCGGCGCGCAGATCGTGGACGTGAACATGGACGAGGCCATGCTGGACTCGAAGCAGGCCATGGCCACGTTCCTGAAGCTGATCGCCAGCGAGCCCGACATTGCCCGAGTCCCGCTCATGGTGGACAGTTCGAAGTGGGAGGTGATCGAGGAAGGGCTCAAGTGTGTCCAGGGCAAGGGCATCGTCAACTCGATCAGCCTGAAGGAAGGAGAGGAGGCGTTCAAGCATCACGCGCGGCTGGTCAAGCGGTACGGGGCGGCGGTGGTCGTGATGGCGTTCGACGAGGTCGGCCAGGCCGACAGGCTCGACCGCAAGGTGGAGATTTGCACGCGCGCCTATCGCATCCTCACGCAGGAGATCGGCTTGCCGCCGCAGGACATCATCTTCGACCCGAATATCCTGACCGTCGCGACCGGCATCGAGGAGCACAACAATTACGCGGTGGATTTCATTGAGGCGACGCGACGGATCAAGGCCACCTTGCCGGGCTGCAAGGTGAGCGGCGGCGTGAGCAACATCTCGTTTTCGTTTCGCGGCAACAACGCAGTGCGCGAGGCGATGCACTCGGCCTTCCTCTACCACGCAATCCGCGCGGGGCTCGATATGGGCATCGTCAACGCCGGGCAGCTCGCAGTGTACGAAGAGATCCCCAAGAATCTGCTGGAGCTGGTGGAGGATGTGCTGCTGAACCGCCGGCCGGATGCGACCGAGCGCCTGGTCGCCTTCGCCGAGACCGTGAAGCAGAGGGGCAAGGCGGCGGTCCAGGAGGACGCCTGGCGGCAGGGGTCGGTCGAGGATCGGCTTTCACACGCGTTGGTCAAGGGGATCGTTGAGTACATCGAAGCGGACGTCGAAGAGGCGCGACAGAAGTACGCGAAGCCGCTGGAGGTGATCGAAGGCCCGTTGATGGCGGGAATGAGCGTCGTCGGGGATCTCTTCGGTGCCGGCAAGATGTTTCTGCCGCAGGTCGTGAAGAGCGCGCGCGTGATGAAAAAAGCGGTCGCGTACCTCTTGCCCTTCATGGAAGCGGAAAAGCGCGCGTCCGGCGACACCAGGGCACAGGGCAAAGTTCTGATGGCGACTGTGAAGGGGGACGTGCACGACATCGGCAAGAACATCGTGGGCATCGTCCTCGGCTGCAACAACTACGAAGTGATCGACCTCGGCGTGATGGTACCCTGCGACAAGATCCTCAAGACCGCGCGCGAGCGCAACGTGAACATCATCGGACTTAGCGGCCTGATCACGCCGTCGTTGGACGAGATGGTGCACGTGGCGCGTGAGATGGCCCGCGAGGGTTTTGCGGTGCCGCTCCTGATCGGGGGCGCCACGACCAGCAAGGCGCATACGGCGGTGAAGATCGCGCCTGCGTACGCGCGCGAGGTGGTACACGTGCTGGATGCATCGCGGGCGGTGGGCGTCGTGGGCGCGCTGATGAACGCCGAGCAGAAGGCCGCCTTCGCGGAAAAGAACCGGCTGGCTCAGGAACAGGTGCGGCTTGCGCACCAGGAACGTGGGGAGAAAACTTTACTCGCGTTGGCCGAGGCACGCGAGCGAAGAACAGCGATCGACTGGAAGGCTGCCGATATCCCGGAGCCGGCTTTCACCGGCATCCGGATCCTGGATGCATTTCCGCTTGACCGGATCGTGTCGTTCATCGACTGGTCGCCGTTCTTCCACACCTGGGAACTGCGCGGGCGCTATCCGAAAATCTTTGAGGACCCGACTGTCGGTCCGAAAGCCAAGGAACTGTTCAACGACGCGCAGAAGTTGCTCAAGGAGATCGTCGGCAAGAAGCTGCTCACAGCGCGCGGGGTGTACGGCTTCTTCCCGGCCAACAGCGTAGGGGACGACATCGAGCTATACAAGGACGAGTCACGATCGAAGGTGCTGGCGACGTTCCATACGCTGCGCCAGCAGGGGCCGAAGCCGGAGGGGCAGTTCAATCAGGCGCTGGCCGATTTCATCGCGCCGAAGGCGACCGGCCTCCCGGATTACATCGGCACGTTTGCGGTCACCAGCGGCATCGGCCTGGAGGCGATCTGCCAAAAATTCGAGAAGGAGCACGACGACTACAACTCGATTATGGCCAAGGCGCTAACCGACCGGTTGGCGGAGGCGTTCGCCGAGCTGTTGCACAAGCAGGCCCGTGAGGAGTGGGGGTACGGGAAAGGGGAGGGGCTGAGCCACGAGGACCTGATCCGGGAGCGCTATCGTGGCATCCGGCCAGCCCCCGGCTATCCGGCCTGCCCGGACCACACCGAGAAGCGCATCGTGTTCGATCTCTTGCAGGCGGAGAAGAACGCCGGCATCAGCCTGACCGAAACCTTTGCGATGCTCCCGGCCAGCTCCGTCAGCGGGCTGTATTTCGCTCACCCCGATGCAAAGTATTTCGCCGTCGGCAAGCTCGGCCGCGACCAGGTCGCGGACTATGCCCGGCGCAAGCAGATGGATCTTCGCGCCATCGAACGCTGGCTAAGCTCGAACTTGAATTATGATCCCGATCGGCCCCCCCTGGGTTTATCGTGAGCTTTGATGAGATACCGCAGTAGTTCTGTGATCTCTGACTGCCGCTCGAGGTAGAACCTGGCCGCCGAGGTTTTCTTCTTTCCAATACGGACGGTGACGATACGTGCGTCGGGAAGCGAAAACACGTCTTCGTCCGTCTCGTCGTCGCCGACGTATAAGGCCGTCCCGAGGTTCATCTGTCGCATCATCTCCAGCAACGCGACGCCCTTGTGGGGCGCACCGCACGGAATGACGTTGACGATATCCTTTCCGAGCAGGGTCCGAGGCGTGGGCTGGAGCTTCGCCAGTGCCATGAACACCGCTTCACGGGCCTCCCGCTTTCGCGCGGCCTCGCGGTAATGGAGCGCGAGGGAATAGGTCTTATCCTCGACCGTCGCGCCGACGCGCGCCAGTTCGACGCCGAAGCTGTTCCCTATCTGCCGCTTCCAGGTTTCGCATGTTTCCTGGGCTCGCCGCAGGATCTGCGGCGCTGCGTGAAGCCCTTCCAGACCATGGTTGCCGATTAGATGGGGTACGGCGCCGGCGAGTCGGGATTGGAGGTCCTCAACCGATCGTCCCGAGAGGACGGCCGTAAAGGCCCGCTTGCCGAGTTCGACCAGCCCCTCCCGGATCGGCCGCGCGAGCTGCGCATTTTGGTGGTTCCGGACGATTCTGGCCAGCGTGCCGTCGAAATCGAAGGCGTAGAGGGAGGGCGAGCCAGCCAAACGATCCAGCTGTCGTCTACCGCTTGCCGACAGAAGGTAGTGCATCGTTCCCGATCCGCCTATGCCGGTGGGTTCGACTGCTCCACCCGCCGCATGACCCGATTGCGCTGACGCATGCGGGCTGCATCCATCAACATCCGCCCGGCCCAGCGGTAGACGTTAAACTCCTGGATCAACCCGCGCATGCTCCGCATCCGGGCCCGCTGCTCGGCCGGCGGCATGGTCAGCGCCACGTGGAGCGCCGCCGCGAATTGATCAATGTCGTATGGATTGACGGCCAGGGCTTCCGGGAGCTCCCGGGACGCCCCCGTGAACTGACTCAAGATCAAGACTCCCAGTTCGTCATCGCGCGCCGCCACGAACTCCTTGGCGACGAGGTTCATGCCGTCGTGAAGGCTGCTGACCACGCAGACATCGGCGCCCCGGTAATACTCGAACACCCGCGCCGGCTCATGGTGCTGCTCCTTCAAGCAGATGGGGGCATAGCCGTCGCGTCCGAACCGCTTGTTGATCTGCTCCGCCAGAGCATGAACCTGTCCGGCGAAGTGCTGGTATTGGTCAATCAGAGTGCGGCTGGGCGCGGCGATCTGGACGAACGAGAACCTGCCGATCCACTCCGGTTGCAATTCCAGGAGCCGTTCCACGGCGAGGAACCGCTCGATGATGCCCTTGGTGTAATCGAGCCGGTCTACTCCAACGCCGACGAGGCGGTCTGACGCCATCCCGTGGAGCGCCCGGATTCGCGCCCGGCACTCCTCAACCGGCCGTTGGTCTTGGACCCATCGCACAGGCCACTCGATGGAGATCGGGTAGTGATTGACGGCGGTCAGTTTGCCGCCGTAGGAAATGGTCGAGTGGTCCCGATCGATCCGGGCCTCCAGCAGCCGATCGACGCTGTCGATGAAGTTGTTGCAGTGCACCCGCGTGTGGAACCCCACAATGCTGCTCCCCAGGAGCCCTTCCAGAATCTGCTGGCGCCACGGACAGATGCCGTACCGCTCGGCATTGGGCCACGGAATGTGCCAGAACGCGATGATGGTCGCGTTCGGCAGCCGCTCCCGGATCATTTTGGGGAGCAAGGCGAAGTGATAGTCCTGAACCAGCACGACGGGGTCGTCGGACTTGGCTTCTTCGCATACGGCCCGCGCGAACCGTTCATTGACCGCCACGTACTGGTTCCAGTCCGACGAGCGGAACGTGGGCCGAATGTGGGCGATGTGACAGAGGGGCCACAGGCCCTCGTTCGCAAAGCCATAGTAGTAGCCTGCTTCCTCGTCCTTCGTCAGCCAGATACGGCGAATCTCATACGCCGGGTTGTCCGGCGGTACACGGACATGGTCGCGCGAGTCCACTACCTCCCGATCGGCCGATCCATTGCCGTGGGCGATCCAGATGCCGGAGCAGGCACGCATGACCGGTTCCAGCGCCGAGACCAGCCCGCTGGCCGGCACCTGGACTTCGATCTGCCGGTCCCGCCGGTTATGGAGGTAGGGTTGGCGGTTGGACACGATCAGGATTTCGTCCCCCGCCAGTTGCTCGCGCAGAATCGTCCGAAGGCTCGAGGGGGTCCACGTGATGTGGCTCTCGTCGCGCATGCGACGGTCGGCTTCAAGGTCGCGGATCAGCGCCCTGAGATCTTTCGCGACCGGCTGCAGCTCCGGCGCGTGGTCTTGGCTGAGCAGTGTGAGCAGGCCTTCCCCTGTGAGCATGGCGCGGACGCCGGCCACCCATCCCTTCCAACTCAAGTGCGCCACCAAGACCGTCACCAGGGAGATCGCAGCGCCCAGCGCCACGAAGAGGTAAAAGACGTACCACTTCGTATCGGCGCTGCGCCGCTGGACGAAACTCATGTCGTGCACGAGCATGAGGCGGCCGACCGTGCGTCCTTCGGCTTCGATGGAGGCAGCCGCCACATGCACGAGCCCATGGCTCAGCTTGAACACCTCGGCGGAACCGGGCGCGAGGCTGGCCGCCCCTTCACACGAAATCTCGTCGGGGTAGGTCGGGGTCTTATAGAGCAAGCGGTTTTGGGAATCGCAGAACCCCAGGGCATAGAGCCGCTCGTCCTGGACGATGCGCTGAAAGTACGCGAGGATCTTGCGTTTCGATTCCGACGTTACCAGCTCGGCCAGCGGCGCCTCGATCGTGCTCGCGACCAGCTTCGACCGGATCTCCAGGTCCCGGACAAACCACTTCAAGGTCAGGGTGTCGACTAGCGGGATGACGGCGTACGCAATCCCCGCCAGGACGACGGCCAGGGGGAGCAGGAACCGGAGAGACAACCGCATACCGAACAACTTAGTTTACAACCACCCCCGAAATCAAATATTGTGACCTCATGTACCGCTACGGGCTCGTGGGCAATTGCCAGGTCTCCGCGTTGATCAGCGACAGAGGGTCCGTCGACTGGATGTGCCTGCCGAGACCCGACAGCCCACCGGTGTTCGGCGGAATCCTGGACCCCGACGGCGGGCGATTCGCGATCTCCAGCCCTGCGGCTCCGGAACATCTCAAGACATCCCAGCAGTATTTGCCCAACACCAACATTCTAGTGACGATCGTCTCGCTCGCCAACGGGGACTCGTTCCAAATCACGGACTTTTGCCCGCGGTTCGAGCAATACGGCCGCATGTACCGCCCGGCGGCCTTGTTCCGCATCGTGGAGGCCGTCTCCGGGCATCCGTCGGTCGTCGTGAGCTGCCGGCCTGTATCCGGATGGGAAAAGGAGCCGGTCCGCTCGATTCGCGGGAGCAGCCACATCCGCTTCGAAGTTCGTGGCGACGTGCTCCGTCTGCTCACCAATATGCCGCTGACGTATCTGTGCGAAGAGACTCCGGTCGCGCTGACGCAGAAACTCTACTTCGGGCTCACCTGGGGGTTGGGCATCGAGGACGACCTGGTGAAAGTAACGCAGGAGTTCCTCGGCCAGACGACGCGCTACTGGCGCACGTGGGTGAAGAACTGCTCGGTCCCGGTCCTGCACCAGCAACAAGTCATCCGATCCGCGCTGGCGCTCAAGCTCCATTGCTTTGAAGATACGGGTGCGATTCTGGCCGCCTTGACGACAAGCCTGCCAGAACAGCCCGGCGGCGGGCGGAACTGGGACTATCGCTATTGTTGGCTGCGGGATGCCTATTACGCGTTGACCGCGTTCAACAACCTCGGCCACTTTGAGGAAATGGAAGCCTTCCTCAAATTCCTGTTGAACATCGCCCACGCGCACGAACACTCCCGAGACCGCCTGCGGCCCGTGTACACGTTGAGCCAGGGCCTGCCGCTGCCGGAAACCGAGCATGCAAATTGGAAAGGCTTCCGGGAAAGCACGCCCGTCCGGAGCAATAACCAAGCTGCGGAGCAGGTGCAGAACGACGTGTATGGTGAAATGATCCTGACCTTTGCACCCATTTTTTTCGACGAGCGGTTTTTCGACCTTCGCACCAATGAGCACGAAGCGTTGCTCGCACATTTGGCCCATCTGTGCGCACGCAGCATCGGCCAGCCCGACGCCGGGCTCTGGGAAAGCCGAAGCGGCTGGCAGGAGCACTCGTTCACCAACCTCATGTGCTGGGCCGGGCTGGAACGTCTCGAACGCATCCGGCAGGCCGGGCATCTCGCCTCATTATCGCTTGACCTGCCAGGAGCGCGGATCCGCGCGGCGGAGGCCTTGCTCCGCGCCGCAAAAAAGGTTGGCGTACATAACGGCCCGACGGATGATAGCTATGACGCCGCACTGTCGCAACTCACGATCCTCGGATACCCCAACCGGCAACTCTGCGAAGCCACAACCTCCCAGATTGTCAGCCAGCTTGGAATCCGGAACGGGACTGCGGCGACCGGCCTCTTTTACCGCTATGTCCGCGACGACGATTTCGGAAAGCCGGAATCCGGCTTTGTGATTTGTTCTTTTTGGATCGCCCAGGCCTTGGCTCGGCTCGGGCGCACCGCAGAAGCGAAAGAGATTCTGGCTGGGGTCTTGATCGCAGCGAACAGCCTAGGGCTTTTCTCGGAACACTTCCTGCCGACGACCAGTACTCAATGCGGGAATTTTCCCCAGGCCTACTCCCATGTGGGACTGATCAACGCCGCCTTCGCCGTCAGCCCTCCCTGGAGTGAAGCTCTCTGACAAGGGAGGGCGTAGACTCATTTATAACCATGTTGCCGTTTGGGAGGAAGGGCGATCCATGGCAAGCGGGCGCCGGATGCGGCGTCGAAAACGTGCAACCGCTCGGTGTTGATGGCGACCCCCACGGAATGATTCTGGGGCATGAGAAAGTCGCTCGATGCTTCCGCTCTGATTTCAGCCGAACCCCATCGCAGGGTCACCCATGACCGGGCGCCGGCCGGTTCCCTGTCGACCACGCTGGCCGAGTGTCCCGGCAAGCTCTCAGGTGTCCCCTGGATCAAGACATCTTCCGCCCGGATGCCGACGAGCACATCCAGAGAGTTCGCCGGCGTTGGGGAATCTGCTTGGAGGGCGGGGTCCCGCACGAGCGCAACTTGAACAGGCCCGACGTCCAGATGGGCAGGGGGGCCGGGATGGAGCCGGCCGGGAACAAGATTGATCTGCGGGCTGCCGATAAACTTTGCCACGAAGGTGTTGGACGGACAACGGTAGATGTCCATCGGGGTTCCGATCTGCTGGATGGCCCCTTTGTTCAGTACCGCGATGCGATCGGACAGGCTCAGGGCCTCTTCCTGGTCGTGGGTAACGTAGAGGGTCGTGGTCTTCAGTCGGGCATGCAGCCGCTTGATTTCCGCCCGGGTCTGGACTCGGAGTTGGGCGTCAAGATTGGAGAGCGGCTCATCCATCAAAAAGACTTGCGGCTCGCGAATCAAGGCCCGACCCAACGCCACCCGTTGGCGTTCCCCGCCGCTGAGCTCTGCCGGTTTCTTGGCCAGAAGCCCTGCGAGGCCAAGGAGGCTTGCGACCTGCTGAACCTCGCCCTGTAACGCGCCCTGTGGCACCCTGCGGAGCCGGAGCGGGAAGGCCAGGTTCTCGAACACCGTCTTATGCGGATAGAGCGCATAGGATTGGAACACCATGGCGATATCGCGCTCTTTAGGCGACAGGTACGTGACGGGCCGATCGCCGAAGTAGATCTCCCCGGAGGTCACCGGTTCAAGGCCCGCGACCAGATTCAGCACCGTGGACTTCCCGCAGCCGCTTGGCCCCACCAGAGTAAAGAATTCCCCTTCGCGGATCGTCAGCGAGAAGTCCCGGATGACCGGCCGATGCCCGTATCGTTTCTCCACGCGATCGAATCGGACCTCGGGCATGCCCCTTACCCTTTGAGCGCGCCGGCCGTCAGGCCCTGCACGATATGCCGGTGAAAGACCAAGACCAAGACAATGACGGGCACCGTCACCACGACCGACGCGGCGGCGATCTCCCCCCACCTGATTTCGTGGAGGCCCGGGAACAGCACGATGGCGACCGGCACGGTGCGGGACGCTTCCGTGGCCGTGAACGTGAAGGCGTAAAGAAACTCGGTCCAGGAGAAGATGAACGCGAGGACTCCGGCCGCCGTCAGCCCGGGGCGGGACAGCGGCAGCAGAATCCGCGTGAAGGCCTGCCAGGGTGAACACCCGTCAACTCGCGCGGCCCGGTAGAGGTCTTCCGGGAGCTCCCGAAAAAAGTTGGCGAGCATCCAGATCGTCAGCGGCAGGGCGAACGTCGTATGGCTGACGAGCACGGCCCACCATGTGTCGCGAAGACCCAAGACGCGCATGAACATGAACAGCGGCCCCACCGTCAGAATGGCCGGAAACATGGTCGCTCCCAGAACGAAACCCAGCATGAGGAGCTTGCCCCGCACCGGCAACCGCGCCAGCGGGAACGCGGCGAGAGCCCCTACGACCAGAGCCGTCATGGCTGTGAGCGCCGCAATGCCGAAGCTGTTCAGCATGATCCGGTGAAAGGGCTGGTGCTCGAACAGCGCCCGGTAGTGCGCCAGGGTGGGATGCGAGGGCAGCAAAGGGGACAGTTGCATCAGCTCGCTATCAGGCTTCAGCGAAGTGATGCCCTGCCAGAGAAGCGGCGACAGGGTCCAGACCAACACCAGGACCAGCAGGAGCCGCGACACGATGTCGCGACCAGGTCGAGCCGTCATGGGAGCCTCCCTACCAGTCTGCGCATGTCATGTCGCCCGAGCCAGAGCTGTAGCAGACTGAGCATGGCCACCACCGCAAACATCATGACTCCGATCGCCGAACCGTAGCCGAACTGCATCGTCTGGAAGAGAATCTTGTACGCGTAAATCGACAGGGTTTCCGTGGCGTCGGCGGGCCCTCCTCCCGTCAGAACATACAGCAGGTCGAAAGCCCGAAGGGCGTCAATTGTGCGAAAAAGCGCCGCGACCAGCAGGATCGGGCGGAGCAGCGGCAGAGTGACATGGACGAAGGTCTGCAAGGAAGAGGCGCCGTCCAAGGCGGCCGCTCGATAGAGATCCGGCGGGACAAGGGCGAGGCCCGCGAGCAGAAGAATGACCACGAACGGGGTGGTTTTCCAGACATCAGCGATGATGGCGGCATGAATCGCCAAAGAGGGCATGCCGAGCCAATTCACCGGCGCCGTCGTGATTCCGAGGTGCTGGAGAAGATAATTCAAGACGCCGAGATCGGGATGGTAGATCCAGTCCCACAGTTTGGCCGTCACCACGGTCGGGACGGCCCATGGCAGCAGGATCAGGGCTCGGACCCAGCCCGCTCCGCGGAATTGACGGCTTAGCAGGAGAGCAATGGCGAGCCCCAGCAGCAGCTCCAGCGTCACAGAGAGCGCCGCAAAGTAGAGAGTCACACCCAGGCTGTTCCAGAAGCGGGGTGCCTGGAGGAGAACCACGTAGTGGTAGATCCCCGCGAAGGCGTCGATGCCGAACGGCAAGACCCGGTATCGCGTGCTGAGCCAGAACAGGATGAGGATCGGGCAGAGCGCCAGCAGCGTGAGGGTGAACAGGGCGGGAAAGAGCAGAAGGTAGCCGGTGCGGGCCTCTGACTGCCGGTTCATAGCCGTTCGAGCAAAAGGGTGTGGAGGAGTTCCCGTTCCGCCGCGACGAGGGCCGTGCGGGGGGGGCGCAGGCCGGCAAGGACCGCGCTGAATTCCGACTGCAGGATCTGAGAGACCATCGGGTAGAAAGGGGTGACCGGACGCGGCCGGGCGCGTTCGAGGATCGGCTGCAAGGTGGAGAGAATCGGCTGCGAGGCAACCACCTTGGGATCGTGATACACGCTTCTTCGGGTGGGCGCGATTCCTACCTTGCGGGCCATCACCTTCTGGGCTTCAGGGGACGTGAGAAACTCGATGAACTGCCAGGCCGCCTCCGGATGACGACTGTCATGCGCAATTCCCAGGTGCCACCCGCCAAGGGTCGAAACCGCCGGTCCACCGCCGAAACTGGGCAGCGGGCCCACCCCGACCTTCCCGCGAACCGGCGACCCCTCCTGTTCAAACAAGGACCAGGCATAGGGCCAGTTGCGCGTGAAGAGTGCCCGCCCGCCGGCGAAGAGATGCCGGCTGGTCTCCTCGTCGGCTGTTGTGACCAGCGACGGCGAGACAGCGTGCCGGTGAATCAAATCGCGCATGAACGTCACGGCATTCGTGGTGGCGGGGCTCGTGAGGTCGGTCCAGCCATCGGGCCGCAGGACGTCACCGCCGTTGCCCCAAATGAACTCCAGGGCGTTGCAGATCAGCCCTTCGTACTGGCGTCCCTGCCAGATGAAGCCGTATAGGCGCGGTTCCTGTTCGCCGCCAAGGACGATCCGGACGGTCTCGATCAATTCCTCCCATGTGGGCGGCGGACGCCGGCCATACTTTTTCAGGAGGTCCTTTCTGTAGTACAGCACACCGGCATCGATATACCAGGGAACGGCCCAGATCTTTTTCCCATAGGTTGCCGCTTCAAGGGCGTTGGGGAAGAACTCGGCCCGTTGTCCGGGCCCGAACAGATCGTCCAGAGGACGGATCCAACCGGCACGCGCGAACTCCGCAATCCAGATCACGTCCATCGCCAGCACGTCAATGCCGCTGGCTCCGCCTTCGAGGTTGATCGCATAAATCTGGTGCTGCTGGTCCGTATTGGAGGGGAGCGGTTCCGCGCGGACGCGAACCGTCGGATGGGTGGCCTCGAATCGCCGGATCAAGTCCTGCAGGGGACGGAGGTCTCCCGAGAGCTTTCCGTGGCGGAAGACGAGGGTGACGACGTCGGTATCATCAGCGCCGGAAGGCGGCTGACTCGTACAGCCCCCCTGGAGCGCAGTGAGGCAAAGGAGCGCCGCAGCCAGGGCGCGCCGCCCCCTCTTCACGGGAGTCTGCTCACAGATGGGTGAGGTCATCTTTGGTACGTCCTTCGTGCTTGCCGAACTGGCGCTCCAGATAGTCTTTGGCGAGGTTCGTCGCGCCGAGGCCGAAGGCCAGCGCGAGAGCCAGGACGACGCCGCCGAACGTGATGCCGAAGCCCACGACGACGATGTTCCTGGCGATCCCGAGTTGCTCCAACGCCATGGCAAACGCCACGAGCAAAACGCCCCACCGAGCCAGACCCGCTGCGGTCGTGGCCGGCCTGAAGTTGGCATTCACGGCCGTGATCAAGGTCGCCCGGGCCACAAAATTGCTCAGGAAGATCCCGGCAACGAGGATGACCAAGGCGGTGATGAGATGCGGAATGTAGCCCAGAAATTGCGCGGCCAACTGATTGATGGGAGCCAGGTTCAGAGCGCCCAAGGCAGCGACGGCAGTGAGCGCCAGGAGCGCCCAGTGGAGCGCCCGGCCGGCCAGGTGGCAGGGGTCCGGCTTCAACCCGCCGCGCGTCAAGGCGGCGTTGAGCCCGATGCGATCAGCGAGACGATCGATGCCCAACATCCTCAGACCGCGTTCGACCCCACGACCCATGGCCCACGCCAGGGGCCATCCGACGGCCAGGATTATGAAGGACGCCACCAAATTGGGCAGAAAGTGCACGATGCGGGTTGCGACCGCCTCCAAGGGTTCCAGCACGGCAGTGTCCAAGAACTCTTTCATTGTCGGACCTCCTTGACAGCGCCCCAGCGTTCAACCAGATAGGGCTTGACCTGTTCGAATACACGACCGAGTTTCTCGATACGGTCCTCCGCTTCCTTGGTCGTGAGGCCCTGGGTTTCAACAACGAATGACGCGGTCCGCCCCAGGTACAGCGGCGTCATGGCTTTGATCAGATGCTCTCGGTTCAGCACCCTGTGGTGGAAGGCCGCGGCGCAGTCATAAACCGCCCTGGCCCACACCTCGTTGGGGATGTGGAAACTCGATGACGGCAAGTGCTCCACGGCGACAAGAGCCTCGAGTGTCTCGGGGCTCACCATCAGTTCCCAGATCGGCCGAAGGTCTGTAAGGCCTTGGCGAAAACTGGTGATCATCCGCTCCACATTGACGTTCACGGGTTCGACACCGACCTCGTATTCAAATCCGAAGAGCGGAACAGGGTTGGAGCCGCGGATGGAAGGCCACACGCGCTGGTGTTCCTCCATCGACGCAAAAATGGCTCCCACTACCTGGGTCAGCATGGCCGAAAGATCCGTCGATGGGTCTTTGGGATTGTGGATCTTGGCGCCGAGAAAGCTTTGGCAGACGCGTGCGCCGCTCGCCACGGCTTCGGTCGTCATCCAGATGTCAATGCCGAAACGAGCCACGTCCGATTCCCAGACATGCTTATCGACGTAGTGTGCGGCCAGTTTTCCTGAAAAACCGAAGTCCCCTCCGATCGGCTGCCGAATCTGCATCCCGTAAAGGGCGCGCGTCAGAGGATAGACGATGCTGTTCGTGATCGTGCCGTCATATTTGTGCCGCAGGTAGTAGGGCGCGACGTAGTCGTAGCCCTCATTCAAGGTCGGTAGGATCAGGAGCTCAACCCATTCCGGCGTAATGGATCGGAGATCGGAATCCACCACCGCGCAGGCCTTGATGTTCAGGCGTCGGGCCACCTCGAAAATGGTTCGGAACGCGCTGCCCTTGCCGGGGATGCCATGGTACGGCGTGATGATCCGGTACAGCAAATGTTGGCGCTCGGAGATCAGCATGGCGCCGAGATCCACGCTGGCCCTGGCGACGATCTCGGGTGTCCCATCCGTGGACCCGCCGTCGGAATTGACGAGCACCGCACGCGCATTCGGGAAGTATTTGGCCAATCCTCCCGCGACGGCCCTTACGACATGTCCGATTGTGTCCGCGTTGTTGAAGCTGGGGATTCCCACCAGAATCTCAGCGTGACCGATTTCCTGGATCTTCGCTTCCGTCCCAGCATCCAGATGGACCGGTGTCACGTTGGACATGATCGACACCCGTTTTGGACAAGCTGCCTCAACCGAAACCCTTTATGCTCCATGGAATCTCTTCTTCAAGTGGAGCCTGCTTTCGGATCCCAGGCATGGTCGGCTTCCACCGCCTCCACCAACCGGTCGAAGACATCGGGAACGGCATGCGTCACGCGTGCCCAGTTGGAAATCATGGGCACGCCCAGGGGGTCTTCCAGGAACGTCTGTGAGGCCGTTTTGATGCCGCTGAGAAACACTTCGACGGCCATCCGCTCTTGATGCCGGTCGAAGTTCAGGCTGTTGATGGCGGCGTCGTCCTCGTACTTCTTGATCGCTTCCTGCGAGATTTGCAGATAAGTCGCCCGCAATGTTTTTAATTGGCCCTCTCCGAGGACTACGCCTTCGCTCGCCAAATTCCGGAACAGGGACTTGGCGATGTCCACGACCATCTTATGAAGCCCCGCTTCCGGGTTGTCGGCCGACAGCGCCTGGTGCTTGTGCTCGTAGCTGTCGGTCAAGTCGGCCTGGCACACACGGCGCAATGCGCAGTTCCGGTAGACCTCGGCCAGGACGCCGACTTCCAGTCCCCAGTCGCCGGGGATCCGGTTGGTCCAGGCCAGGTCCGTGACCATGGCGAATTCGCCCGCCAGCGGATAGCGGAAACCGTCCAGGAAGGTGAGCATGGGATGCGGACCCGCCAGCTTTTGCAGAGCCCTGATCAAGGGGGTGATGAAGAGTCGGGTGACGCGTCCGTGCATGCGGTCGGTCACCCGCGCGTAGTAGCCCTTGCAAAACTCATAACCGAGGTTCGGGTTGGACACGGGGTAGCAGAGGCGGGCCAGGTACTCCCGGTTGTAGCTTAAGATGTCGCAATCGTGCAGGGCGATGACCTTGCTGCGCCGCTGGGCCAGGACGTAGCCGAAAGCGATCCAGCAGGATTGCCCCTTGCCGGGCAGGCCGATGTCGATTTCCTGACCGACCAGAAGTTTCAGGAGTTCCTGAATACGCGGCCCTTCGATCCAAATCAGGCGAACGTCCTGCGGGAGACCCTTGAAATACTCTTTGGCGCGCCGAAACTCCAGGGCCGACGCCCGGCCTATCGCGATGACGATTTCGTTGAGGTACGTCACCTGTCGCAAGTGCTCCACGATCCCGCCGAGCGCCGGGCCTTCCAATTCCGAGTAAAGGCAAGGGAGGACTAGCGCGATGGGATTGGTCTTGCCGTGATCCGCCAGTTCCTGTTCCAGCCTCTCCAGGTTCGGCCGGCCAAGCCGGTGCAGGGTGGCAATCAAGCCGGTCTGGTAAAAGTCCGCCATGGCGCTATTCCTTTTCCACCTTCCCCCCGAGTCCGACCAAAAGCCCGAGGCCACCAAATGTAGGCGGTGTTACGAAGAAGGGTGCTGTTTCAGGTGCACGACACGCTGGGGGAAGGGGATCTCGATGCCTTCTTCTTTGAACCGCTTGAAGATGCGCTTGCGGAGCTCGTGCTGCACAAGATATTGCTCCGTGAACTCACGCACCTGACAGATGAGCGTGAAGTCCAAGGAAGAATCACCGAAACCCGGAATGAATCGGACAAACGGCGCCGGTTCAGCCAGGAGGCCCGGCACCTGGCCGATCGCTTTCTTGGCCTCCTCCAGGACCACGCGCTCCACGTGTTCAGGGTCAGAGTCGTAGCTGGTCCCGATCGGGATCTGCACAGCCATCCGTTGCTCGGGCATGTAGTAGTTGGTCAGGATGGATTGTGACAGCTTGTTGTTGGGAATGATCACCATGTTGTTGGGGAGCATGCGGATCCGCGTCGTGCGCCAACCGATATCCTGGATGTAGCCTTCCTGCCCCGTTTCGAGCTTGACGAAATCCCCCACGCGAACGGGCTTCTCGATCAAAAGGTGTATGCCGGCAAACAGGTTTGACAGGGTATCCTGCAAAGCCAGCGCGACGGCAAGCCCCCCGACGCCCAGAGCCGTGAGGATGGGCGCGATCGACACCCCCAGACCGCTCAACAGGACCAGCACCCCGACGACCCAGATGCCCACCTTGATGATCGTCACGGAGAGCCCCGTAGCCGGGATGGCTAGATCGTGAGCTTTCAAGGCTTGGCCAAGGGTGGACCCGGCCAGATTGGACAAGGCCGCCGTAATGGACAGCACCAGAAGAGCGTAGACAGCGTTCAGCGCCAACGCGCTGGGTCGCGCCGGCAGTTGCGTCGTGTCCACCGCAATGTAGAGTCCGATCAGCACGCACCACACGAATGAAGGGGTCCTGACGCTCTCCAGCACCATGTCATCCACGCGGGTTGCCGTTCTGGAGGCCCATCGGTGCAGGGCGCGCAATACCAAATGCCGGAACCCGAGGGCGATACCTGTGACACAGGCGAAGACCGCCAGGGCCGTCAGCGGAGGAATCAGCGTGGTTGGTAAAGTACCGGTCATCACAGCTCCGATCTGATACGGCGAGCGCAGAATCGGCTCCCAATCCCGAAGACCACCACGACTAGGCCGAGGCCCTGCGCGGTCTCGGTTTCCAACGGCGCGCCGCCATAGGCGGCCGGGTCCGGTTTTTCTCGATCATGGAATCGAGAACCTCGCCGCAGGCAATGCAGCGCCAGGCATCGAATGCGATCGTTCCTGTATCATCCTGCAAATCATAAAACCATGTCAGGGACATCAGTCCCTCGCAGCGTGGGCAGTGCATGGGCCTTCCCTCCGTCGATCTCAGAAAAGGGCCTTTGCGGCCCCCTCGGAGCGAGCTCAGCGGAGGGATGGCGGGGGATGAAAAATCGACCGCACAAAATCGAACGGTGCGCTGCTCAGGTCTGACTCCATCCGTGCGTCAGACGGAGAGGTTCTGAAAGGATCAGGCGGACCTGCTTGAAGCGCGAATTCTTCAGTGGCCAGGTTGTCGAATCCGGCAACCGCGTCCAGCAACGTAAAAGGGAGGCCCAAGAATTGCAGCACCACCGCAACGCATAATGCCACCAGCAGAATTCTCGTCATGTGCAATCCTAAGAGGACCCGCCGAACCAGGTCAAGAATTTTCGGCAAGAAGCCGCCGCACACCCTCCGCCAAGCCGACGGGCCCGATACCCTGGAGGCGAGTCAGGCCTTCCAGCACGATCCCGTCTTGATGGCCGCCCTCAGGCCTCGCAACGAGGAACGGGCGGGCGACGGCTTCAAGCATCGGCAAATCGTTGAGACTGTCCCCGATCCCGGCCGCCACGACCTTCCCCCACTCTTTGTGGAAGAGATCAATCAAGGCCCGGCACGCCCGACCCTTGTCCGTGCCTCCGACGAGATGGTAGAACTGTCCGCCTGAGACCACCGTGAGCCCGATTTGCGCGGCCACTTCGCGGATCTGCTCGAGCGGGGAACGCTCACCCTTCACCAGGAACGGCTCGTCGTATTCCCGCTGACGCGCCCGTTCGGCGTCCGACTGTGCGAGCCCTGTAGCCTTCACAATCTCCTCTATGGTCATGTCGCCGAAGCCGACGAGCGACACACCCACTCGTTCTTCGATCCGGCGCAGGGCTTCGCGCAAGCGGCTGTATGGGACGCCGAACTCAATCACGTGGCAGTCGCCGCGCTCGATCGCGCCCGGCGGAGGCGCTTTGAAATAACCCTGCGGGACGTACAGCGCGCCCCCGTTTTCCACGATGAACGGATCGCGGTTGTCCAGCTCCTTGCGGAGCGGCTCGACCTCCTCTCGGGTCTTACTCGTGCAGATGATGAGCGGGACGGCGGACTCCCTGAGCCGATCCAGCGCCGGACGGGCCGGGTCGTAGCGATAGGTTTCCGCATCAAGCAGCGTGCCGTCAAGGTCGGTGAACACAACGAGTTTCGGACTGCTCGAAAGGTGATCCGGCGGCGCCGAAGCGGCTTCGGCGCCGCCGACAGCCTGGCCTCGTTCCGGAACCCGTCGTCGTTCGCAGTAGAGGGCTGCGGTCATGTAGAGCACGGAGAGCCCGATCACCATGAGCGCGAAGAGCGGGAAGAAGTCCGTTCCCTCGATACCTCGGCTCGCAGGCACGAACGCCATGACAGCAGCCGCGAGGCCTCTGGGGATCATCGCAACAATGACCCGCCGCTCCTGGGCGTTCCAGCTCGGCTTGAGGAAAGCCAGCAGCCTGGTCACCCCCCACCGGCTCCCCAACGCGGCGGCGAAGAGAAGGATGCCGCCGGCCGCCACCAGCGGCGACAACGCGCTGAGATCAAAGATCAGACCGAGCAGCACGTAGAAGAACGTGCGCACGAGGAAGGAAATCTCTTCGTTCAATCGCTTGAGGAACACGTCAATGGCGTAGGAGGCCACCTCCAGGTTCACGCCGATCACGCGTTTGACGTGCCGATGGGCCTTGGCGACGATCTCCTCCATGTTGCCCAGCACCAGGCCGAAGAACAGGATGGCAATGGCGCCGTTGCCTCCCACGATCTCGGCAATGTTGTAAAGGACCAAAATGGCCGCAAGGGTCAGCATGTACGAAAGTGGCTGTCCTTGCAGCATGCCCATGAAGCGAGCCCATAGAATGCCTGCCAGGCCGGCCAGTAGAACGGCGTCCAGGAATGAGTGAAACACCATAGGCAGCATGTTGCTTATGCCCGCAGAAGGGTTTTTGAGGATACCGATCGACGCCAGGGCGGCAACCACGACGAAGACGTCGGTAAAGGCCGACTCCAGACTCAGTATGACCTTCGTGTCTTCGGAGAGGCCCTTTAATTGCGTCACCACCGGGATCACGATGGCGCCGGTCGTGCCACCCAAGATAACGCCCAGGAGGAAGGCCACCGTCCACGATCCACCGAAGAGAGTTCGGTAGATCAGGGCTGAAGTCACCGCCGTGGCGGTAAAAACAATGGTTGTGAACAGCAAGGCGAATGGGGTTTCCCGGAGCACCTTCGCAATCTTCAGGTTCAGCCCGCCGTCGAACAAGATGATCAGGAGGGCAAGAGTCCCAAAGTAGGGGGCGGTGGTGGTGATCGCATGGGGGTCGATGAGCTTGAACCCTGGCCCGAGCACAATTCCGAGCCCGATCAGAATCAAAACGCTGGGGACGCCGGTCTTCTTAAAAACCCATTCACCGGCCAGACCCACCAGGATGATCATCCCGATGAGGCCCAAAACGGCCTGTACGCTCAGTTCTGCCATTAGCCGTTCCGTGCCTAAATAAAGAACCGTATCCAGAGGTACAGCGTGCTGACGATGATCGAGCCGATCATGACCGGCAAGCCGAACTTCATAAACATCCAGAAGCTGATCTGGTGGCCGGCTCGACGGGCGATATCCACAACCACGACGTTGGCCGTCGCACCGATGAGGGAGCCGTTTCCCCCGAGGCAGGCCCCTAGAGCCAGTGCCCACCACAAGGGAATGATGTCAGGCTGGTGGACCAGCGCTGTGTAGTCCGCGATCTCGGGATGGAGTGATCGGGCAAGGTCTACGATCAGGGGGTTCATGGCGGCGACATAGGGAATGTTGTCTACGATGGCCGAGAGAAAGGCGGAACCCCAAAGCACTGCGAAGGTGGTTCCAGCCACATTGCCATGCGTCAGGTGCACGAGTTCATCCGCGAGGAAGCGGATCGCCCCGACCTTGACCAATCCTCCAACCAGGATGAACAGGCCGATGAAGAAGAAAATCGTTTTCCACTCCACCTCGGTCAGGTAATCCAGTTCTTCTTCGCCCGTGGTCTTCTGTTCCTGCCCGTGTCCCGTGAGCATGAAGGCGCTCGCGCCAAGCAAGGCGACCGTGGCGGGTTCCAGGTGAAGCAAGCCATGGAAGCAGAACCCTGCCGTTGTCAGGGCCAAGAGCCCGAGACACCACTTCAATAATTTCGGGTCGCGGACCGCATCGCCCGGCTTCATCTTGAGAACCGCCTGCTGCAGGTGCGGGGACACGGTCATGGACCGGCCGAACGCCAGCCAGATGCCCGCCACGAACAGGGCCAGGATCACCAGGACGACCGGCCCCAACATCACCAAAAAGTCCATATAGCCGAGGTGCGCTTTGCTGGCGATCATGATGTTCGGCGGGTCGCCGACCAGGGTGGCGGTGCCGCCGATGTTTGAGGCCACGGCTTCGGAGACCAGGAAGGGAATAGGATTGAGATCCAGTCGCTTCGTGATCTCCAGCGTAACCGGCGCCATGAGGAGCACAGTCGTCACATTGTCGAGCATGGCCGAGAGGCCGGCCGTGATCAGTGACAAGAGCACAATCATGCGAAAGGGACGGGCTTTGGCACGCTTCGCCGCCCAGATGGCCAACATCTCGAACAATCCGGTCTTACGCGTGATGTTGATGATGACCATCATGCCGATGAGGAGGAAAATGACGTTGTAGTCCACGCCGAATTCGTGCGAATGGAACGCCTCCTCCTGCGTCAGCACGCCGAGGCTGATCATGAGAGTTGCCCCGGCCAGGGACACGATCGTCTTGTGAATGCGTTCGGTGACGATCGCCAGGTAGGCGACCCCGAAAATCAGCAGCGCGAGCGTCAAGTTGGACATACGGCTCCTTAGGCCAGTGGTAACGTGACGTCGGTATAGCCGACGCCGGCTGCTTCAACCCCGCGCATCGGTGAGCAGCCTGAACGCCTCCTGGTAGCGCTCGCCGGTCTGCCGGACGACATGATCGGGCAAGGTGGGCGCCGGAGGCTGCTTGTTCCACTTGATGGAGGTCAGATAATCTCTGACGAATTGCTTGTCGAAGCTCGGCTGCCCACGACCCGGGGCGTATTCGGAGCGCGGCCAGAAGCGGGAGGAGTCGGGGGTCAGTACTTCGTCGATGAGCATGGGCTGGCCGGATGATGGATCAAGCCCGAATTCCAGCTTCGTGTCGGCGATGATGATTCCCTTGGATTCCGCGTATTCGGACGCGCGCTGATACACCTTGAGGCTGACTTCCCGGACAAGCTTGGCGACGTCCGGGCCGATGAGCGATTCCATTTGGGTGAAGGGAATGTTCATGTCGTGCGCGCCCCCCTCAGCCTTTGTGGAAGGAGTAAACAGCGGCGCCGGCAGCTTCTGCGATTCGACGAGCCCCTTCGGCAGGGCCTGCCCGCAGATCTCGCCGCTCCGCTGGTAGTCCGCCCATCCGGAACCGGAAAGATATCCCCGAACGATGCATTCCACGGGAAGGGGAGCGGCTTTCCGGACGAGCATGCTGCGGCCTTCCAGGACGGCGCGGTGCCGGTGACAGCTTTGGGGAAAGTCCGCCACATCGGCCGTGATGAAATGGTTCCGGAGAATGTCTTCATATTCCGATAACCAGTGAAACCAGAAGGCGGACAGCTGCGTCAGGACCGCGCCCTTTCCAGGAATGCCGTTCGGCAGCACCACGTCGAATGCGGAAATGCGATCGGTCGCGACGATCAGCAGGGAGTCGCCCAGATCGTAGATGTCCCGGACCTTTCCCTTGCCCTTTAACTGCAACCCTTCCAGCCGGGTCTCGAGGACGACCGGCCTATCGAATTCAGAAGACATGAGGGCGAAGCTTACGAGGAAATGGCGTGTCTGGCAAGGGAAAAGGGAGCCGGATTCTGATACAATGACGGCCCAATGAAGCTGGTCAACAATCCTCCCAATCCCTTTGAGTCCCGGTTTCGGGAGTATCTGGAGCCTCCGCCCACGGTCAAGGTCCAGATCTATGAAGACGACACCCGCTCGATCCTGAGCCACAATGAAAGCCCCGATCTTGCCTTCCGGTGGAGCGTCAACCCATACCGCGGGTGCTTTCATGCCTGCGCCTATTGCTATGCGCGCCCCTCCCACGAATATCTCGGATTCGGGGCCGGGACCGACTTTGAATCGAAACTGGTCGTCAAGCGACAGGCGGCGGCCTTACTGCGCGAAGCGTTTCTCAAGCCTTCCTGGCTGGGCGAGGTGGTGGTCTTCTCAGGCGTCACGGATTGTTATCAGCCGGTCGAAGCGACCTTTGGGTTGACGCGCGCGTGCCTCGAGGTCTGCGCCGAATTCCACAATCCTGTCGGCGTTATTACCAAAGGCGCGTTGATCTTACGAGATGTGGATGTCCTTCGCCGTCTGCACGAAGAGGCCGCCGTCCGTGTCTATTTCAGCATTCCATTTGCCGACGACGCCATGGCGCGGAGGGTGGAGCCGCAGGCCCCTTCCATCACCAAACGACTGGGGGCGTTGAAGGCCATCGCCGAGGCAGGCATTCCCGTCGGTGTGTCCATTGCGCCTGTCATCCCGGGACTGAATGACGACCATATGTTCGAGATTCTCCAGCAGGCCCGCGAGGCCGGAGCCCGTGACGCCTTTTACAGTCTCCTGCGGCTACCCGGCAATGTGGAGCCCGTGTTTCTTGAGCGAATGGCGAAGGCGTACCCGGATCGCATCAAGAAGATCACCCACCGCCTGCAGGAAGTGCGCGGCGGAATGCTGAGCAATTCCAGGTTCTTCGAGCGGCACCAGGGGCAGGGAACATACGGCGAAATGCTGGAGCAGTTGTTCTTTACGGCCCGGCGCAAGGCGGGGTTCCCGGAAGAGCCGGAGCCGCCGATGCCCTCGACCTTCCGCCGGCCGCATCCGCAACAGATCAAGCTCTTCTGAGCTCCCGAAGGACTTCCTCCTCAGCGTGCGTTTGGTGTCGGCTTGTCTGTCTGCGTTGCCTCGTCGAGGCGCGGAGTGGTTTGCCGGCCCAGTCTTTGGACGTATTCCTGGACGAGCTTGGCGACCTCTGGGTCAGGAGGCACGGTGGGCGTCACGGGAAGGTTGCGGGCTTCGGCGACCATGACAGTCTTATCGTGGAGGACGAGGTCTAAGCGGCCGAGCGTTCGTCCTTGGCGATGGGTTTTGACGAAAACCGGGCCGACGCCCGCAAGCTCGACTCTCCCTTGAGCGGGGGCGGTCGTGCCCGGGGGTACCAACCCGTCAAAGCCCTCTGTGTGCCCACCAATGATGACATCCAGGGCGGGAACTCCTTTCGCAAGGGCGAGGTCTTCTTCCGTGTCTTGATGCGTGATTGCCACCAGCAGATCGACATGGTCCCGCAACTCTGCGACTGCTTTCTTTGCCGCCGCAATGGGATCTTGAAACTCCACCTCGCGGACGACCGCGCGATTGAAGGTGTCGGGGTAGTTATTCCGGCCGATGAGCGCGATCAGTCCGATGCGCAGGGCGCCCAGCGTCTTGATGATGTAGCGCGTGCATGTGTCCGGCTCTTGAGGGCGCACATTGCTGCAGAGAAAAGGAAAGGTGGCCGCTTTGTGGAGACCTTTGAGGTGCTGCGTGCCGAAATCGAAGTCGTGATTGCCGACGGCGACGGCATCATAGCCCATCAGGTTCATGGCTGCGATGTCGGCTTCTCCCCGATAGACCGAGGACAGGGTGGTTCCCATCAGCAGGTCTCCGCTGTCTACCACCAGGAGATGCTCGACCTCCTTGCGGATCTGCTTGACCAGCGACGCGCGTCTTTCAACACCCCCTTGGCCGGTGAAGGCCCCTTGGTCGATCGGTTGGATGGTTCCGTGGTGCTCGCTGGTGTGCAGGATCGTCAGGGCGGTTTGCGCTCCGGCGGGGAGGGTGGAGTGAAATGCGAAAACGACGGCAATCGCGACGAGGTTGCGCATCAAGAAATGCCACTGGCGTGCGTAGAAGACGGGACGTGCATAACGTATCGTCATGCTACTTTCAGAGTCCTTGCCTGTCAAGGTGCGCGCCTTGACTGGCCTGCAATGCCGTGGTACGGTCGCGCGCGCTGCGTATGCATGAACATCTTCTCGAGTGGATCGAGCTCTTCCGGCCCTATGTCGATGATTACGGGTACTTGGTGTTGTTCCTTGGGGTCATGGCTGAAAACGCCTCCTTGCCCGTCCCCGGCGAGACCATCCTGATCATCGCGTCCTTCTATTCCCACCATGGCCATCTCAATCTAGGTTATGTGATTCTCCTAGCGACGGTCGGGTGCATCCTCGGGGACAACATCAGCTTTTATGTCGGTCGTCGGTTGGGACGACCGTTCGTCCAGCAATATGGGAGGTATCTGCTTATTACCAAGAAACGGCTCGCATTTGTCGAGCATTTCTTTGAAAAACACGGTGATAAGGCGATTTTTATCCAGCGCTGGATCACGGGGGTCCGGGTAATCGGTGCACTGGTAGCCGGAACGACCCAGATGCCGTGGCCGAGATTTCTCTTGTTCAACTGTCTCGGCGCCATTACCTGGGTCACAGCCATCTCCTTGATGGCGTACGCTTTTGCGGTCAATCTCCCCCTCCTGATCAAAATCGTCGGGCGCTCCGGCTGGGTCCTTCTTGGCCTCCTGCTTGCGATCGGGTTGTTCTTCTATCTCAAGCGCCGGTTAATGGCGGATCAAGAGCCGTCCGCCCCGCGCTGACCTCCGCCGTGGCCACTCCCGCCTAAGTCCCCGAAACTTTTGTTTAAATTGTTCGATTGGGCTTGACAGAACCGTTTGCGGTTTCTATAATACGCTGTTTCATAGATTTTGACTTCACCTGATCCGTGTCAAATTGAGGGGAAGGGTGCCGTCTTTTCACGACGGAGGGGATGTTTCGTCCCTTCCTTTCCTTCGATGCGCTAGGCGTTTGAGTAGCTAGGTCAGGCTGATTGGTTTACGTTATTTAACTTAGTAAGTGCCGGAGATGCCGATCAGGAATTGCGCCGTATTGGGGCAGGTACCCGAGTGGACAAAGGGGGCAGACTGTAAATCTGTTGCCATCGGCTTCCAAGGTTCGAATCCTTGCCTGCCCACCATACTCGGCGTGGTGCATGCAGGGCGGGCGTAGCTCAGGGGTAGAGCTCCAGCCTTCCAAGCTGGCTGTCGCGAGTTCAAATCTCGTCGCCCGCTCCAATGCCATGGGATATGCAATACCACAAGTGGGTGTGTTGCTGATGTCCGGTGCCCACGTAGCTCAGTTGGCAGAGCACGTCCTTGGTAAGGACGAGGTCACGCGTTCAATCCGCGTCGTGGGCTCCACAAGCTGCTCGATGCAAATTTAGGTAGGGGGATGTATGGCGAAGGCGAAGTATGAGCGGCGCAAGCCGCATGTGAACATCGGGACGATCGGGCATGTGGATCACGGCAAGACGACCCTGAC